>Ga0208741_10000493_pt1 | contig 18507 bp, 20 predicted proteins | sample CryBogCBE03Jun09_FD_184576 | JGI IMG/M metagenome (GOLD analysis project Ga0208741, IMG submission 184576) | Freshwater microbial communities from Crystal Bog, Wisconsin, USA - CBE03Jun09 (SPAdes) | ecosystem: Environmental > Aquatic > Freshwater > Lake | place: Crystal Bog, Wisconsin, USA...
CGTTCACGACCGGAGCAGCAGCGCGAGCTCGTCTTTCGGCTCAACCCCAAGTACAACGACGTCATCAACCGTCCGGACGCTTTCAACGGCGTGAATGACATGGCGCTCAAAGTGTTCTCGTCGGTGAACAACTTCCCCGATGCGGACAAAAAGTTCCGCGCCTCGCTCTCTCGCACCGCGTTGTCCAACTTTTCGAAGGATGCGGTGCTGCGCAGCACCGTCTCGTTTGTCGGCGTGGCGATGCAGCCCGTGGACTACCTGAACCTGAACCAGAAGGACAACGTGGCAGTGCAGGTACTGTGCCCCCGCCCCCGCGATTGCGCCCGACTGACGCGCTCCCCCAGGCTGGCGGCTCTTGCACCGTGTGGAACACGGGCAACAAGGTGATTCGTCCTGGCCAGCGCATCATCTGGGACTTTCCCCAGACGGAGCGGACGATGCTCGGCAAGCGCAAGGCGAACATCTCCGGAGAGCCGCTGACGAAGCAGCTGTTCGCCACCCTCCCGCTCGAGTCTGCGTTTGGCAACGCAAGCTCCACCTCGTACGACTTTGTGACTGCGCTCTGGGAGATTCACAACCTCGGTGGCACGCCGGAGACGGATGAGGGCAAGTCGCTCAAGGCGTCCATGGATGCGGGAGACGTGAAGGAGTTTACGCGCAAGGCGCTGTACCTGTACGAGGACTTGCGGTCGCGCATCATCGGTATTGCGCTCAGCGGCGCTGCACCGGGGGAGCAGTTTGACATTATGTTGTGCTCAAGCCATTAATATTACAGTCTATCACTCGGCGTAGGCGGGGCTGTAAGCGGGGCTCGTTGGGCTGTAGGCGGGGCTCGTTGGGCTGTAGGCGGGGCTCGTTGGGCTGTAGGCGGGGCTCGTTGGGCTGTAGGGGCTGCGACGCGGGCTGTAGGGCTGCCACGTCGGGTCGTACACCGGCGGAATATATTCCAGCCAGTCGCTCGGCTCGTACGGCGGCAGCTCGCCCTCACGCACGCGCTCATCGCGCCAGATGCCGGCAATCTCTCGGCGGATGTCCTCCGCGTCGGAGACGTGCTCGTCAGAGTAGTCGCTCATCGGATCAAACTGCGACACGGAGCGCTCCTCCGCGCGCGCCTCCTGCACGCGCTCAACCAGCGAAGGTCCCACACAGGCTCGGCTAAACAGCTCGATGGCATCATCCGTGAGCACCTGGTCGATGCGCTGAAGCGCACGCAGACGCTTGAGGCGCGTCTGCTCAAGCTCGTATGCGTCGCGCGCCCGAGCGACGGCGGCGTTCTGGTCACGCAGCAGACATGTAAAGTCCATAGGGGAGAGGAGCGGATGAGAATGACGATCGAACGCGGACGGGATGAGGGTGTGCGGTACACTTCGATTACGCCCGCAAAGTATTCATATGAATGCTCGATTGATGTATCATGCGCCTCCTCCTCCTCGCCGTGCTTGCCAGCCTTGCCGCTGCTGCTCCGGTCGTGAACGAGCCGCCTTCCCCCCCGGCGGTGTGCCAGCCGTCCCCGCACCCAATCGAGTGCTATGTCGTTCCGGGCGATGGGGACTATACCGACCCACACCCGTCCGCGGCTGACTTTAACATGTGCATCACGTTTACCGCCAAGGGCGAACAGGGCGTGCGTTATCAGGGCTTGTCGTACGGAGTATGCACCAATTTATTTTCAAACGCTAGTTTGGTGGGCCAGCTCTCTTCATACTCGCTGTGCAACACGGCGCTATGCAACGCCCCCTCCAGCCGCTCGTCCGCGGTGGCGGTTGGAGCTGCCGCGGCGCTCGGCGTAGCTCTTTTCGCGACACTCTTTTAATTGACAGCGTGGACACCACCGCGGTCAGTGAAGCCCAGTCGCTGATGGCGATCGGTAAGCAGTCGGAGCGGTGCGATTTGAATCACATGCGCGCGGCTATGGTTCACGAGGACGTGCGCATCCTTAAGCATCTGTTTATGTGTGCTGAGTGACTAGCCATACGTCGAGTTCAATAGGTAGTTCCAAGGCCACTCCTGACCATTTAGTGCTGGAAGGTTATCGTAGCCACCTTCGTTTAAGTGCCAGTATTTTTCGTGAACGCTTACGGAGCCACGTATTGCGTCAGCTGCACGCGACACGAAGCCCTTTGGCATAAGGTTGAAGTCGTCAGGCAAAGCCAGCCAGTTGTTGAATATGTGGTTGAACAAGTCTTGCTCATTTTGCCCAGAGTATGCACCGGAAGCAGACACCCGGAAAAGATTCGCAAACGTCTCCCGACTCGGTCTCGTTACAAAAAAACCTGCGTTAAAATACCTCGAGTTCGCCACGCCATGATCGTGCACGGCGCAAAAGTCGGCTGTGCACAGTGAGAAGACATCGGACGGGTCTCTCATGAAAATTCTATCCACGTCAAAATAAGCCACCTGGTCAAACTCGATGAGATTCCAGACGTGGAACTTTGTTGCCATGTTCTGATAGTGTCCGCTCACGCCTGGGCTCTGGATGATGATGACGTGGCGCACGTCGATGCGGTACACCTTTGCAATTTCCAGCCACGCACTCGGCGTCGTGGAAGAAGTGATGGCAACGACAGTGTCCGTGTTTCCAGAGATGCGAAGCGAGCGCATGAAAATGTGAAGGGCGTTTGTGTACCGCTCAAACTCTCGGCCCTCTGTACTAGCGCCCGAGCTGATAGTTTCGATGAGAAGTATTGCAATAGCTCGACGGTGCGTGGCGCGCAGTTTGGGGACGACGATGTTGTTGCTCTCCAGCCAGCACGGACTCACTCCATACCACGTCAGGTTGATAGACTGGTCGTGAAACCAGGAGCCCTCACTTTCCGTCACTCCTAGATACAGACGACCCCCCATCTCCACAAGTGCGGAAGGGTCGTGTATTCCGGACGGCGAGAGAGGGACGATTGTTTTCTGCGCCACGACGGGGACGTTGCTTCCGCCAAGCACGTCGATGGGAAACTGCCAGAAGAATGGCGAGTGATGGTCACCAGTGTGCGTATAGTGTCCATAGCCAAAGACAGTTCCGTCAGACACCATACCGTTAGACCCACCTCTCCACTGACTAATTGTTTCATCGCACGGTGTTACGTCTTTGCACTTACCACTGTCGACGTCGCACGTAATGATGCACAGTGGCTCGAATTTGAACACGAAATAGAGCTTGTCGTCGTGCACAATAGGGCTCCAATTTTTCCCGTTCACGTGCTGTGTTCGCGCCACCGTCTCTTTCCCGCTGGTGAGGTGCACCCACCGGCGCGGGTGGCCCATGTGATTATCAACGACGTACACTTCGCCTTTGATCGAGAACGAACGTGGATCTTCGCAGCGACTCACTTTTTGTCCCAGGTCGACTACGAGACGAAGCCTCTCGTCGAGGACCAGTGCACCGCACTCGTACGAGTTGTATGCCGTGCGGTAAAATCCTATGTAACCCCCTTGTACCTGAGAAACGCTGAGAAACGCAGCCCGGCTGTGGAAAGGCAAGCCGGTTTGAATGAAAGGCACGAGTGGTGAGCACACTTCCGCCCTCGTGAGAGAAGCAACAAGCACCAGCAAGAAGCATCTCAACATCAAAATACATTCGCAACTCCACTAATATGCGCGTCTAAGGATTCGTTCGGTTCTCTTGACGCCCGCGCTTCTCGATTCGGGGCCTGTCTATATGCCGCACCGCATAGTATAGACACGACGATACCACTTGCGGCCACCACGCTTGTGGCGGTTTGAAGTATAAGAAACGAAAGCACCAGAGAACCGAGTTTTGCAATCACGCCAAGAACAGAAAAAGATGTGGCGGACATCACCTCGCGTGCCTTCCACGACACGAACGACATGGAAGCACCCGCGATGCACGACAGTGCGACGATTCCCATGCCATCCACTTTGAGCGGGGAGCGAAAGACCGTGCACGCAAACGCACCGAGGCCTGCGATAAAGTTGGTGTAGAACACCCTCGTGTTCGTGGAAAGTTCAAAGGTATCACATACGTACTTTAAGTAGCACTGGTCGGATACAAAGAAAGTATACCACGCGAGGATGGGCACGACCCCGATGCGGAGTTCGCTCTGAGCGTCCCACGCGTACGATAAAACGCCAGCGCATATGCCTAGAAGCGCAACGCATGAGCGGGCGTCGGGGAGCTCTCTTTCCAGGAACCACCAGTCTGCAACCGCGGTGACTATCGGAACGGAGGCTCGAAGGGCGATGAAAAGCTCGACGGAAGTCGTTGCCAGGACCTGAAAATTGGCGTATACTGTCGCACAAAAGATAACGGCTGAAAGCAGCAAGCTCTTGAACTCTGCCATAGTTAATGAATTGTCCACGGGCATCCACTTTGTGGCCAGCGTGGTCGACACCATTGCCGTAAATATGAGCTGAAGAGCGAGAAGGCCAACCGAGTCTCCATCTACTGCTCGAATGGCAAGCTTGTTGATAACGAGCGTCGATGCACTTATGAATAGATACGCAAGCGCGTTCGTGTTTCGCCACGATGCGCTGCCTTCCGCCATGGGAGTGCTGTATCTTGGTATATATACTGTGTCGCAGCGGACTATAGCTATGCTTTTACGGTTGTCAGGTTGATGAAGTGTCTCTTGCTCAGACGATGGGCACGTGTCGCGCGCTCAACCCAGCACAGAATATGGGACGATGCACGACATACGCGCCTTTGTTGTGAAGAACCATCCAGACCTTATTCCGCATCCGTTCGACGTCTGGCACGGAGCGCGCCGACGCCTTTCGAGTGCTCGTCGGCTCACTTCGTCTTGCGAGCCTTCCACTCCGCCGCGCACGCCTGCATCGACCCGAGCTCCTTGAAGTTGTCCTTGACGAACTGAGCGTAGGCGCCCAGCTTGCCGCCGCGACGCGCTGCAGCCGCCAGCACGCGGGCGCGCACGAGCGGCTTGTGCTTGCACAGAGCGCCCGACTCGGCGTGCGTCCACACGGTGCGGTCGTCCACCACCTCCTCGGTCCAGCCAGGCAGCAGCTGGTCGGCGCGGCGCTTGGCCGGGGCACGGCGGTACGCCTTGCGCTCCTCGGCGGGTAGCTCGCGCCAGGTGGCAGCCATCTGCTGCTTGATCACCTGTGGGCGGCGGTGTGAGCCATCGAATGAAGCGCGTGCGGGCGCTCGCACATTCTCCTTGGTTCCCTCGGGCAGGGTTGCGGCGATGCGCTCGCGGTTCTCTGCGGCCCAGGTGGCGTACGGGGTTGGGATCGCGGATTCCGTCATGGCGAGCGGTGTGTTATGGCGGGGCGTTCGAAATATATATCATCATTGTCGCACGCTTGTATGGGTCCGAGGGGGCTAATCAACAGTGGCAACACGTGCTATTTCAATAGCGCCGTGCAAGCGCTGTACCACGTCCCCTCGCTCACGCGCCGTTTTCGCGATGCGCCGTACGGCGGGGCGTGCGCAATTACGTGCGAGTACAGCAAGCTGGTGGCGGAGATGGTTCGACGAGACGTGGAGGGCACGTCCGCGGATCCCACGCCTCTGCTCAAAGCCTTTCGCGCCAAGTTCCCGCGATTCCAGCGGTATGAGCAACACGATGCGGCGGACGTGGTGGTGACGCTCATCGACGTCTTTGAACACTCGATTGGCGCAGCCTTCATTGCATCCATCTTTCGCGGAGAGACGACGCAGACGCTCACCTACCTCAACCCGTCCCCACTCGCGGAGAGTCCATTCACCGTCAACACGGTGGTTGACCCATTCTTCAGCTTGACTCTCCCAGTGCATGAGCCAGGGGCGACGCTCGACGAGCTCCTGGAGCAGGATGCCGAGCCGTCAGCGGTTCGGGACTACGTGGATAACGATGGCCTGGTGCACCAGCTGGCGATGCGCGCAACGCACGTGTCACGGTACCCGCACACGTGCATCTTTGTCTTTGGGTCGCACGACCTCCACTTCCCCGTCTTTCTGCCGATGGAGTGGCGCGAACGGCGCCTGCAGTCTTTCATCGTTCACCAAGGCAAAGATGGTTCGGGTCACTACATCAGCGCCGGCCGTGCGAAGAACGGCTGGTGGGTTCAGAGCGACGAGGAGGTGGAGACGGTGGATGACGCTTCTGACGTGACAGTCTCCGCATATGTTGCGATATACTCCCTACCGACTGTAGTCATATAAGTGTGTCCCGACTGGAAAGTGTAATGGACGCTGACGAGCAAAACGACGCCCCTGTGCCGCCGCCGCCGCCTGTCGTCGCGACAGCGCCCGTCGCCGCCGCCGCCGCCGCGAAAAAGGTGTCAAAGCGCGCCGTTGTTGCGCCCGCATCGGAAGAGACTTTGAAAAAGTCGAGGCCGTCTTCGCCGGTGGTGGCGGAGCCAGCCGTGGAGCGGGTGCCGGCCGTGGAGCGGGTGCCGGCCGTGGAGCGGGCGCCGGCCGTGGAGCGGGTGCCGGCCGTGGAGCGGGTGCCGGCGGAGGAGCAGTTTGACCTCTACAGCGCGTTGATGGACTTGCACGCGCCAGCCATGCCACGCGAGGATGCGCACCTGGCTCAGGTCTTGTTGGGTGCGTGAATATAAGTTTGGAGTGTCTCTGTAAACACCATGTATCACGGAGTGATCTATGACACATCGCACCCGCCCTCGGACCCTGTCTATCGTCTAAGCAACGATGCGCTGCGTTCGCTCGTCGCCCAGCTGAGCGGCGTTCCGATTCGGATCGAGCACACCACGCACGAAACCACCTCGGGGGTGAAACAGCTCAAGGATGTGGGTCGCGTCATCTCGGCCAGCTTGGCGGAGGGGAAGCTCACCGTTGACTGGGAGATGGACGACTCGCCCGTCGGCTGGAGCTCTGAGCGCTTCATCGAAACAGGTATCGCGCCGGAACTTTCCTTGCAACACGCTCTGTATAGAGATGGCACCGTCCGGCCGATCGAAGTCTCAATCGTGCGCAAAGGCGCGCGTGAAGGATGTTCCATATCCGCGGAAAGATATAAAGCCGGTGACCAAACCAACTCTATACAGCCTCAACTTATCATGGCCAGTGCAGCAGAGACTTCTGTCCCTCCCCCCGCCCCCGTGTCCGCGCCCACCGAGGCGGCGCCCGTCGCCCCCGAGGCAACCCCCGTGGAGCAGCAGGCCCCTGCCAAGCGCGCCAAGCTGTACGACACGCCGATGGACTTTGTGAATGACATCACCACCAAGGTGACCGACTCTGCCACCCTGCAGAACATCCTCGACTACTTTGCCGAGAACATGGACAGCCACCTGAAGACCCAGCAGGAGGCGGATGCGCTGCGCCAGGCTAAGGAGATCCTGGAGCAGTCGCAGAAGGCGCACGTGGAGAGCAGCAAGAATGTGGTGCGCGACATTGTTGACACGCTCGGCGCCATGTACCAGAACTTTGGCGCCGCCTCGATGGAGGCGCCCCACAAGGAGAAGCTGTCCACCCTGCTCGCCGAGAACCTCGAGGCGCGCGAGGCGCTGCGCCCCATCCTGGTGGCGGCCAGCGGCATGGCCCGCGTGGCTGCCACCGCGGCGCAGGCTGTCAACAACGCCGCCATCACGGAGTCGGCGGCCAAGATTGCCAAGCTCCAGGCACAGCTCGGTGCGGCTCGCGGTCTCGTGAGCTCAGCCCCCGCGGCCGTCGTCGAGCAGGCACCCCAGGTGATCTCCACCCCCGCGCCCAACTGGACGCAGGCGGCGCCCGTCGCTGAGATTGCCGCCAGCGGCCGTGGCGCCGCCGAGCCCAAGTTTATCATCCCCGACATTTTGCGCAGCGGCCCGTCGTTTGGCGAGAGCGGCGGTATGGGGCGCGTGACCCAGGGAATGTTTAACCGCAAGGTGTAATTTGGAAACGCATACTTTATACCGTCTCGAATAGATGTAGCATGAACGAAGACGACTGGGCCGATGACTTTTGTCATGCACCGGCAGGCGACACGTTCACTGCCAAGGGATTTGAAAATGCAACGTGCTCGATCATGTGCCCTTGTTTTAAGTATGCAGAAATCATGACGCACCCGCGGTATACAGAGGGGAAAGTCCTTGACCCCGTCACGTGCTGTGGCAGCCAGTTCACCTCGCAACGAGGGCACTACTGGCGAGCAGCGTGCCTGTATTGGGCAGCCAACCCAGTGCCTCCGCTGACCCAGTTTTTGTGCGCCCTCCCTCTGCACGTCTATCTCCGGCGAGAGATGTATCCCGACGATTCCTGGCTGAACCAGTTTTTCATAGCGTGGTGCTGCTCCTCGTGCACGCTTGCACAAGCGTGGCGGTCGCTCGAGACGCCCCCGGCTGCAAAGGCGGAGCCAGAAAAAACGACGACGGCCCCACCTGCGGCTGTCGGCTCGATGCGGTACCGAGCGTTTGGGGCGTGCGAGTCTGACTACTGCACCAGGGCGCCGTCGCGTGATGTATTAATATAGATCTTATGTTACGCCATAGAGAGATGAATCAATCGACGTACGTGCCGCACATTGAGGCGCTCTGTGCGGAACTTGAGTCTGGCCGTCGTTTATCTTCTAAAGTCTTGCCTGACGTCGAGTCGTCCGTCGCATATGACACCATCCGGCTCGCGTGCACGCAGCCCAACCACCCCATCCGCGCCGCCCTGGTTGCAGGAGGCGACCTCGTGACTGAGGTGGCCAACATCCGTCCGGGCGAGACGCTGGCTGGGCAGCTCGATGGTGCGGCACTCATCGCGGTCGTGGTGGCGATGCTCGTGCTTGAGTATGACAAGGAGGCTCGCGCCGCCCGGGAGCTCGGGCGTGTGGCGCCGGCTGACGAGCTCGAGGTGGTGATGCAGAACACCGACACCAACCCGCTCGGTGCAGATCCAGACCCGGTGCAGCTGGCGCTCGCCGCCTATTTGCGGGGAGACGACGACGTGACCGTGCAACTCGCGACGGCGGTCTACGGCCGCGCTGCATCGTATGGGACCAAGGCGGAGCTCGCACGCACGTGCGCATGTTTTCTTTCGGAGTGTGGTACATTGCTTACAGTCAATCCAGCGCTGGTCGAGGCGGTTGTTGCGTCGCCACCCACCAAGCCCCCCATGGTGGATGCGTCGACATCGCCCCGCACCCGTTTCTTCTACGACGCGGCGGTGCATCCCTTTTCCGCTTCGTTCGATGACGCTGGCGTGGTCTCTCCGATCGCATCGCCCGCAGTGTCTTCGGTGGGCGCCGAGGATGTCTCGGAGAAAAACAGATTCCTGGAACCGACGGAGAATGCCGGCGTCGGAGGCTCGCTCGATGAGATGATCATGCGCGCGTTGGATTTGTCGCTATAGCTCTCCGTCTCCGTGGTATCCGTAAGCATGAGCGGCGTGGCGCAAGTAATCGTTAACTGCCCAGCCGGAGGATTGGAGCTTGTAGAGGGCGAAGAGAGTCAGTGTGATGCAAAACGAAACAACGAGCTTGATGCAAAAAAGAGTAGCCCAGAGCGCCGCGCGCGACACGCGACGAAACTGCCAGAAGAAACAGAGCGTCCCAAGGCACAGCAGCGCAACATCACTGCGGCTCACAGACATTACCTTTCCTCTTCAGTTTCGTTAAATACGCGGTCTCGAGCCAGCGCGTACATCTCTTGCGCTTTCTTGAGTGACGCAAGGTTAATGCACGCAACGAGTGGGTTGTTTGCAAAGAGCTTGTGAATAGACTCGTCTTCTGTAAACACAATGATCTTATCCTGCAGGGGGTGCGTGAGATGGTCGGTACTACCGGAAATGACGGCGATTAGGGGCGGAACTGGAAATGGTCCGGGTCGACACGGGGGTCGACCCCGTGAAATTCCAGTTCCGCCCCGCCGTCTTATAATCGAGGCAGTACCGCCCTGCGGCACGCGCCCCCAGACCCCCGCATTGGCTGACACTGCAGTGGGGCGGTACTACCGTAAATGACGGCGATTAGGGCGGAACTGGAAATGGTCCGGGTCGACCCCGGGGTCGACCCCGTGAAATTCCAGTTCCGCCCCCAATCGCCGCCATTCTGGCAGTACCGACCCGCTGCTGAGACCCGCCGTGGCGGGGGTCTGGGGGCGCGTGCCGCCCCCAGGGCGGTACTGCCGTAAATGACGGCGATTAGGGGCGGAACTGGAAATGGTCCGGGTCGACCCCGGGGTCGACCCCGTGAAATTCCAGTTCCGCCCCTAATCGTTGCGCAATCTGGCAGTACCGCCCCCCGCCGCATCGCCAGCCGAGGCGGGGGTCTGGGGGCGCTTGCCGCCCCCAGCGTACCTTGGGTCGCAACGTGTGCTCGGCGCGACCAACTTCATGCACCAGGACGAGTCCTGACATGTCCTTGTCAGTGTAGAAGGTTTGCATGGATGCAAATGTAGACATAATCTTCGCCATGTGCAGCACCGCTGCTACGGTGACGAGAACATTATCTGCATCCCTATTCTCGAGGCTATAGAGGCTGACGCGAATAGAGCTGATTGGGAGTTGCATAGCCAGTTCAATGGCACCAATAAACTGCTCTGCGTAGTGAACGTGCATATGGGACAAGCTAAACACCTTTGCAGTTGGCGCGGCTGGCGCGTCTCGCGCGGGGGCAGAGGGGGGCTGCGAGGACGTCCAGAACATCATTTACACAGAAGGGGTTTGAAAAGGTAATATACTACGGTGCAAGTCCGTTTAGTGCACGGCGCGCGAGGGCGTGCAGCTCTTCGATGCTGGGTGTCGTCTCCATGGCGAGGAGCGCATCGGCGAGCGGCTTGTCTGCTGCAAACGTGACGCGCTTCACGTCTGGATGCACCTTGCCGCCCGCGAGGAGTGCGTCGTCGAGGACAAAGGTGCCAGAGGCGAGCAGGTCGCAGGCGCGCTTCACGTCCGCCGCCGCCTTTCGTTTTTTCGACGGGGGCCTGGTGGCGTGCGGCACCGTGGGGATGGTGAACGTGCGGCCGTCGGGAAGCTGCACCGTCTCGACACCGGGCTCGGGCAGGGGGCCCGCCGCCTCGAGCAACGAAGCCATGAGCGCGGGCGTCACCAGCTTCTGGGACGGCGCCTGCGTGCACCACGCAATGTAGGCGGCGCGGCCCGGGTCGTCGCTTGCCACGAGGCAGGTGAGGTGCGCCGCCGTAAAATCGAGCGAACGAAGGTGCGCCGCCGTCGCGCTCTTGGAGCAGACGGGCGTTCCGAGCTTGACCACAACATACTCGCACTCGTCAATAAGGAGCGTGGCCCCCAGCGGCTGCGGATCCGGCGGCGGGTCCATGACGAGCGGGCGAAAATGAGCATTCGGGCCGGGGCGTGCGATAATAGTCTGCTTACAATCGTTCCTATGCTCCTAGCGTCACCATCTGGCTCTGCGCCCCAAACGCAGATGTGTAGTTGACCGGCATCAAGTACTTGGCGTTCGCCATCCGCCGCACCTGCCCGCATCCCGGATAGATGCGCGACCCAAAGTGCCCCGTGTTGAGCGTGGCCAAATCGTACGCCCTGGACGCGGGGTTGTACGAAAACTGGTGTCCCTGCAAAACGAGTCAGGCGCGGCGGGGGTTCAAGGGGGCGCAGCCCCCTTACCTGGAAGCAAAGCGTGTTGTGCGCCCCAAGCTGCAGCGGCGTGTAGTCCCCATCCAGCTTGGCCGACGTGTTGTTCATCCGCCACACCGAGGCGTAGAACGAAGCGCCCGGGTAGTGCTCGCGCCCCGGGTTGCCAACCTCCAGGTCCAAGTTGCGCAGGTGCGGCACGCTCTGCGCAAAGTGGCCGGTGATGTCCATCGGGTTGAAGTAGCCCACGCCCGACTGTACGGTGTCCTCCGTCGTCCGGGTGGAGACGGGCACCATGGCGCAGTAGATGGAGCGCGCCGTGCTCTCGCCGCTGGCCGTGTACAGCGAGTCGAGGGTGTTGAAGCTGGTGTCGTTGCCGCGCACGTAGCCGGTAGCAACAATGTTCTCCGCAAGGTAGATGTTGTCGCTCTTCCACACAATCGTCTTGCTGTACAGCGTAAAGTGGCCATAGTGCATCTTGCGCACCACATCGTCCGTAAGCTACAAGGGCGAGTCAGCGCACACAGCCGCGGCGGGGGTCCAAGGGGGCGCAGCCCCCTTACCTGGAAGTCTGCGTGGCCAACCAACGTCTCGCCCGTCTCGGCGCCCGCCTTCATCAGGATGCCCGTCGCCATCTGGTGAGTGATGCGCGGGCGGAACAGCACAAACTCGAACGGGTAGTAGACGTCCTTGTCGATCAGCGTGCTGAGCGTGTCGTAGGTGATGGGCGTGTGCAAAAAGGCGAGCATGGCGGACTTGACGAGCACCTTGTAGGAAGGGTCGGTGCGAATGTCCTTGTAGCGGGTATCCATTTGCTTGCTGTAGGGGGGCAGCTTGGTGGGGTCGATCGAGGACGGGAACTCGCTGTCAAAGCCAGCGCCGCCGGGGCCGCGACGGGTGCCTTCCACCTGGGAGGGATAGGCGCCGAAGCGCATGCGCTGCTTGGGTGGCCCGTAGTCGTCCATGTCCATTCCACCAAAGTGCGCGTTGAGCGCCGGCACGTCAAAGGCGCCGATGATTGGGTACGTGGGACCGGGGATGGTCTCGGCGGAGGCGGAGGCGGAGGCGGCGGGAATGCTGGCGGCAGTAAATACAGCCTGCACATCAGCCACGCCCTTCTGGAACGCAGCGTAGTGGGCGCTGGGCCTGATGATACCGATAAAGTTCTCGATCGTCGCGTTGATGGCGGAATAGCCAGACTCGACGTGAACATCCGCAATGGCGAGCAGCCCCTTGTGCACGACAAACTGGTAGTGCTTGAGGAAATCCTTGGCGTGACCCTTGAAGGCCTGGATGGCGAGGCCGAGCGCGCAGAGCGTCTGCAGCACCGCGTCGTAAGAGTCGGCACTGCCACCCAGGAGCGTCATCTTCAGGATGAATTTGTCAATGGTGGAGGCGGTCAGAGCCGCCTCGCTGGGCGAGGGCGGGGCAGAGCCGTCCGAAGAGACGAGCGCGGCAAACTTGGCGCGGACCAGGTCCCAGTTGATCACACCAGTGGAGGTAATCGCAGCATCGGTGTCCGTCTTGAAAAAAGCCTCTGCTTCTGCCAGAGAGCTCGTGCCCACTTTGGAGTACGACGCGGAGCGGGCGCGCTTGCTCGTCGAGAGCTTGCCGATGGTGTTGTAGAAGAGACCACCCATCTCACCCTCCGCCTTGCGCCAGGAGGGGATGTACTCCTTCTGGAACAGGCGGCAAGAGGGCAGGCGTTGCTTGAGGAACTCGTACCAGGGCTGCAGGGCAGACTTGAGGAGTTTCTTGCCGCTGACCGCCTTGGAAGCACCAAAACCCGCAGGCAACACGCGCCGGAAATCACCCGGCAGGAACTCGGCGGCGGCGGCGGCGGGCTGCCCGTCCACCGTGGGAAAATCACCCACGAGCTCCTCGCACTCCGCCCACTTCTCCGGGTCCTCGCAATCATCATCCTTGCACGACTCCGACTTGTTGTTCTTCATCTGCCAGTACTTGCAGACAAGCGAGTCCGCCACCTTTTGCACAATCTCGTCCGGCATGTAGGCGGTGTCCATGTCGCCAAACGTGTAGACGATGCGGCCCGAGTTGTCAGGCACCATGAAGGGGTCCGTCTCGCCGGACGATGGGGGCGTCCAGCCGGGGGGGAACCACAGTGCACCGGAGTCGTCAAAGCGGCAACACGCCTTGAGGGCGTTGCGCAGCGTAATCTTGGAAAAGTCGTCGCGGCGCTCGTCGTAGACGAAAATGTCGCGCATGTGCGACTTGTAATCGCCGCAGCCCACCACATCCGAGACGGTGTCCACCATGGTGACGTACTCGCCCACCGACACCTGCGGGGGGTTTTGATTAAGCTTTTGCGAGAGCGAGCGCAGCGAGCGAACGCACCTCGCGCGTGAGCGGGTCGACGGGGGCGGGGGCGCCGGGCACCTCGAATGACTGTGAGAGGGACGCGTGAGTCGCCGCAATGGACGGGGTGGAGGGCGGAGCCCTACCTTTGACTCGTACACGGCACACGAGTTGGCGGCAATCTGGCGCACGCCGCCGTAAGGGGCGTCGTTGAGCGCCGTCTTGTAACCCGCCGGGCCCTCGGGGCCCTTCAGGTAGTAGTCGCGGTTCTCGGGGCGCACAGTCTGCAAGCAAACCCAGTCAGTGACAGCGGGGTTCCTAAGGGGCGCAGCCCCTTACCTGCAAGAAAGTGGCGGTTCCCTCGGGCAGAATCCAGGTGTCCGGAGTGATGCCGTTGGAGCGGAGGTACTTCTTGGCCTTGTTGTCCAGCATGTCTGTTGGGCAGGTCAGCAACGACGCGCTCCTGAACGCGCGCACAAAACGTACCAAAGCCGTGCTCCGTCTTCTGCACAATCATGTAGCGCTCCACCTCGTCGCCGAGGTAGCCGCGCAGGGCTGCCCCACTGCGGGCCATGGTGCCGTACTTGCGGGTCCACGCCTGGGAGTACTGCTTGGAGTTGAGCAGGGCCTGTGCGGGGTTTTTTGGTTGAGAGAGCGAGCGCAGCGAGCGAACGCGAAAAGCTCACCTCAATCACGCCAAAGTACATCGTCTCCAGCGTCGCGTTGCGAATCTGGAGGATGTTCATCTGGTAGGACTGCTGACCCTTGGCCGTCTTCATGAAGCCGTGCTCCAGGATGAGCGCAATACCATACCGCACGTAGTGGTCGCGGCGCTCGTTGGTCTGCTGGGTGACCAGGCGAGAGATGCCCTCCTCGGGGACGGGCTGAAGCATGTGGTCGTTGAAGATGATCTCGTCCCAAGCCACCTGCACACAACGCGTCAGCAGCGGCTGGGGGTCCAAGGGGGCGCAGCTCCCTTACCTCCATCTCGCTCTCGGTGATGCGGATAGGACACACCACCTTGGTGGGCCACAGGTCCTCATCCTTAATGATGTGAATCATCAGCTGCGTCATATACGGGACGCTCCCCTGCACTGGCAGTCAGCGCACACGCCACGGCGGGGGTCCAAGGGGGCGCAGCCCCCTTACCTGGTAGGCGTCCGGCAGAGCATAGTTCTCGCGCCCGTATGCCGCATACGGGTTGAGCTTAATCTCGCGAATGGGCTCGCCAAAATACGGCTGCCAGGGGTTGGGGGTTGTACTGGAGGTCATGGCACCGGGGGCAAAGCCCGCGGCGCCGAGGGTGGAGTTCCATTCTCCGGTGGATGAGGCTGGTCCGCGAAGCATATCTGTGCTTGTTAGTATCTAAAAACGCGCGAAGAGCTTATATTGCAACGACAGTCTCGGCGTTTTCCGCCCCCACCCGATCCGCGAGTCGTCATATATAGCCCGCGAAATGAAAAAAGGTACCATGGACAAGTGCCCAGCCTGTCGGTCATCCATCATTGTCTCGTTCGGGCGGGGCCAGTGGAGCTGCCTCCGGTGCTACACGGATTTTACCGGTCCAATCAAATCGAACGCAACACCCCCGATCACCCCGAAATGATCATTCCGGCCCGCTCCTTTTTCATGGACCCCGAGTTGCGTGCAGAATTGGATAGCATACGACAGTTGTTGCTGCAAAACAGCCGAGATATACAGCGGTTGCTCGAAGCACGCGCGCGTGGTGTCGGCGGGGTGGCGTCCAACGAGCCGTATCCGCTGCACCTACGCCTCCTCTTCAGCACCCGCGACGCCTATCTGGCGGCTCTCGTCTACGACGTGCGACTGCCGGACGGAAGCTGGGACGTGAAACCGGAACGGCCGTTTAGTGTCACGGTGCGTATTCGCAAGACGCAGGATATGGTGCACCTCGTGGAGGAGGAGCACGCGCTCACCGCCACCGACGTGGTGCGCGTGCTCGCAGAGGTGGACCCGGCAGCCACCCGCTTGAAAGGCAGAACCGTCTCTGGATTGCATCGCCACCGAAAAGACGACGCCGGCGAGCGGCGCAACCCCAAGAAACTAAAGATGTGGCAGCAAGGCGCCATGCTCGACGTCGTGTTCCCGTCGCTCGAGCGCGTGTGCACCGTCGAGACGGACACCCTCAAGCTCTACGCCCTAGCTGCAGAGATGTTTCCGCCCACGGACGGCGTCATGGGCGCGGCGCACGCCCACGGCGTCGGCCTCATGCTGCCGCCCGGCACGGATACGGTGGCGCAGGCGCTTCGCGCGTTGGGAGTGGAGGATGCAGATGCCATCGCCTTTTTCGAAGCGGCTGTGGAGCTGGGGCCAGACTCGACGTCTCGCCTGGCGACGGACCCCCGCTTTACCGACGCACTCGCAGCGCCTCGCACCGCCGCAACCAACGTGCGGGTGAAAAACGCACTGGACCGGGCCCGGCGGTGGGTGGTTGACACCGACATTGTACCAGCCTCCACCCGAACAGCCGCCATCGCATCCAGCCTTCCCGTCAACTTGATACCGGAGCCACCCGCGCCCCGCAGCGCCTCCGGTGCCTACAAGATGCGAGGCGGCATAGTCGCCAGCGGCGCGTACGGGTTGCACCGGGGGGCGCTCATCTTTGTGCGGGCCGACGGGCAGGTGACGGGATACGTGCAAGACTATGTGTTTCGACAGGCACGTCAGCCTGCCCCCGTTTCCTCGTTCCTCACACCGCCCGGGCCAGGGCGAAGAGAATCTGCCAGAAAATTACGCGTACGAAACCTACCAGTGGCATCCCAACTACATTTCGCTGGTGGACACGTTTTGCAATCGCATCGAGTCGGTCGTCTTGAACGGCGAGTCAGAATGGAGCGATGTCGACCTCCGTCGGGCGGTGGGCCTCGCAAAGCGGGTGCAGTGGGTCTTTCGGGACCCGCAGGGTCACAAGGCGCGTTGCCTGTACGAGCGTGTGAGTCAGGTGTAGTATTTCATACGGCTCTTGGAACGCGTATATGCATGCAGTCATCGTTTGGCTGGCTGCAGCCATCGCCGTCATCACGGCGGGCGTCGCCTTTCTCTCGCTCGCTCACGTCCCGATCAGCGACCCCGGGCGTCTCGCGCGCCGCTTCATAGAAAGACGACAGCAAGGATAAACATGAGCAGCAGCGACCCCGCGAGGCGAAACGCCCACCACACGCCCGGTTCAGCGGCATCCACCAGGAGCATCATGAGGGGCGAAGAGTGAAACGAATCGATCATACGCTCATGGTTTCGAAATACATGACGTCTGTGTCCTTGATTGAGCCCACCGTCGACTGGTTCACAAACCGCGCCGTTCGCACGCGTGCGGATTCGGGGGTGCAGCCCCACACGCTCGGCGTGAAGAATGCCACGCCGTGTTCTATTGCAACGTGAATCTTTCCGGCGAAGCACGCGGGCGTGCAGCCGCCGGGGGCGTCGTACTGAAGCCGTGCCGTCTGGTGCGACAGACCATACGAAGCTGAGCAGGTGGCTTCGAACGTGACCTGGAGCACGCTGCCCCAGCTCGAGACCGTAAAGTCTGTACCTTCAAACGTTGTGCCGACGCCAAAGTACAGGTTTTCGGGGAGACATTGCGCCAGGACAGCAGATGCGAGGAGCAGGAATGCCCGCATTTCTATTGTACACGTCTATCACTTATACTGCCTACTGGCCAATCTCCTTGAGGTACTGGGGCTTGGTAAGGCACAGCTTGCTGTCCGACAGGCGCAGGTACCCGATGGCGGGGCGAAACTCGGTCCCGCAGTGCACGACCCGCCATCCCTCGGCGATCGGCTCGCCGCCCGGCTTGTTGTACATCGTCTGGTGCTCCGTCGCCGTGAAGGAGTCCACGGAGCGGCGGCGGCGCGCCGAGGGAGGAGCGGACGGACCAGCACCGCCCTCAGACTCGGGCTCGCCCTCCTGCGTGTGCGCGCCCTCCTCCTCCTCCTCCTCCTCATCCTCCTCCAGCTCGTGCGGCGCCACCGCGCGAAGCCCCTTCGCCGCCGCCGCCGCCACAAGCTCGGGCGCCACGCGCAGCGGGCCCCACGCATGGGTCGTCTTGTTGAAGTCGTGCTCGCCGATGATGTCCTCGCAGACCGACAGGGGCTTCATCCACAGGTGCTCGCTCCCGGGGTCGGTGCTCGACTCAAAGTCGGACCACAGCTGGGCGGGCGTGTCACGCAGAGCGGCGCAGGGCGACTGCCGCACGCACCGTCCACAGCCGCCCGTCGTCGCGCCGGAAGGCGACGGCGCGCCAGTACGCGCCGCCCGTGAGAACGATGAGGCAGTCCCCCTCGCGCACGACACCCTCCGCCAACCGAGCCTGGTGCGCACGCGTGAGCACCCAGAGCGGGAAAGAAGGGCCGCACGCACCGCTGGAGGCGGCTGGGGAGAGACGAGCTCAGTCAGGCGCACGTCCCGGCTCTTGTGCACAGCCTTGTCCACCTCGTCCGACCACACCGAGTTTGCCTGCGTGTCCCAGGTGCGAATGGTGGCCTTCGTGCGGTCCAGCGCCTGCACCTTTGCAGGCCAGCAGGCGTCCACGTAGCCTTTCATGGAGGAGCGGTACCACACAAAGTCGCCCACCTTGGGCTCCCACTGCGAGCAGGAGCGTGAGCGTCTTGCGCCAACGGCGCGCTTCGCCGGCGGGAGCGGCGCAGCGCGGCGGTGGCACTTGCAATCCCTAGTGGCCGGCGCGCCGCCCAGACCGCGCCGCGCGCCTCCGCCGCTCGCCAGCGCTCCGTGCGTGGCACCGAGCA
>Ga0208741_10000495_pt1 | contig 18502 bp, 35 predicted proteins | sample CryBogCBE03Jun09_FD_184576 | JGI IMG/M metagenome (GOLD analysis project Ga0208741, IMG submission 184576) | Freshwater microbial communities from Crystal Bog, Wisconsin, USA - CBE03Jun09 (SPAdes) | ecosystem: Environmental > Aquatic > Freshwater > Lake | place: Crystal Bog, Wisconsin, USA...
AAGTCAAAAATGTTACCCAACTCTATTGATATTAAATCAATACTGTTGTATAATCTATCTACATTGTGAAAACAATGAAATATTTAAGGAAAATAAAATGATGACAACTAAATCACAAGCCCTCATTGAGGCATTGAAGAAAGGTGAAGAACTCACCGCAAAGCAAATCACATACCGTTTTGGTATTGCTAATCCAACTGCATCAGTAAGCGCATTGCGTTTCAATGGTTATGCAATTTATGCTAACAAGCGTACAAACAAGTTGGGTCAAACTTTCACTAAGTATCGTCTAGGTACTCCAAAGCGTGAAGTTGTTGCAGCCGGTTATCGTGCATTGGCAGCAGGTCTAGTTTAATTAGACAGTAGGGTTTGACGAACACCTGCAATCGCAAAGTTCGTTAATCAATTTAAAGTATCTGATAAGGAGTTAGTATGAGTTTATTTCACAACATTATGAACAAATTAGGCAGATACCGTTTGATCCCAGATCGTAGAACCGGTGCAGATTATATGCATCGGTATTACCTTTTCTTAAAAGATCGTGCATGGTTTCCCTTCAACTTTGCATTACATAAGATTGTAAAAAGCGATGATCCTATATTTCACGATCATCCTTGGTCTTATATGACAATTGTACTCAAGGGTGGTTACTATGAGCATACACCAGTCTTTGATAGCAAAGGTGTAAAATTTGCTGAAGTGTCCAAATGGCGTGGTCCTGGTTCTATTATTATTCGTGGTTCAAATGAGTATCATTGGTTAGAACTAGAAAATAATCAACCAGCAACAACACTATTTTTTATGGGATCACAAACAAGAGAATGGGGATTCTTAACAGGATCAACTAATAAATCTTGGATCAAGCACACAGATTACTTAACAAAATAAAATGTATATAACACTAACAAACATTGCGGAAGCGCACAAAGGCAACAAGATTGCTATTAACACAGATTTAATTGCAACAATATTTGATTCTACAGTAGATAGAGGCACAGGAGTATTAGAAAATGTGACATATGTTTTCTGTCCTCCACATGGTACTTGGGAAGTACAGGAGTCACTAGACGAGATAGTACAAGAATTAAATAATTTGAAATGGAACAAGTAATGAATGATGAATTACGAGAAGTATTACTTATCCTACAAGAAGAGTGTGCAGAGGTTACACAAGCTGTAAGCAAGTGTATGCGTTTTGGTCCTGATCAAATGAAACCTGGTAAAGAACGTACTAACATTAGTATGTTAGAAGAAGAGATTGGTGATCTATTTGCCATGGTAGAATTACTTGTTGATTTAGGTGTAGGTGTTACAGTACCAGGTATACATCAAGCAAAATTAAATAAGTTTGCAAAGCTTAAAGAATGGAGTAACTTAACTATTAATAAATAGTTAAAGAGGTTATTATTTTGGAAGACATTTTTACTATCATAGATATTTTACTTTGGGTATTCATAGGATATAAGTTAGGTTGTTGGTATACCACACATCGCCTAGTTACCTCATTGCGTATAGCTAGCAAAAAATTAAATATTGATATTGATGCTGAAATGGATAGACTTAGATCAGATACGTTGTGTGAAAAGTATAACGTGTTTTGTTTAGAAACAGAAATAATTGACGGTGTTATTTTTGCATACGAGCAAGATACACATGATTTTATTTGTCAAGGAAAAACTATTGAAGAAATTGCAAGATTAGCCAAAGAGTATAGAAATATTAATATAGCAACACTTGTTCATAAAGCAACCAATACAGTATTTTTATTTGAAGACGGTGTAATCAAACAACAAGAAACTATATCCTAAATGAAAGTTAATATAAAAAATTGGCCTAAAAAAAGCCATAGAAGAAAAATTTCTGTACAAATAGATAAATGGGATACATGGAATTTAGATTCTACACTTGCTATGATTATTTATCCTGCATTATTACAGCTCAAGGCTACTAAACATGGCATACCAGGTGATTTTGTTAATGATGTAGGTGGTGAAGAATGGAGTGATCAAAGTTGCTTTGACTTTTATAAAGAAACTCATAATGATGCATGGGATATTGCAGCTAAAAAATGGGATGAAGTATTAGACAAAATGATTTGGAGTTTTGAACAGATTGCCTGTCAAGATTATGATGCACAGTATCATCATGGAAACGCCGAATATGATTGGAAAGAAACTGATACATTGTATCCTAATCCTGTTACAGGTAAGATGGAACCAACATATCAAATGATTGACAAAAATCCTGACGAGCATTGGTATGATCATGCGGGGCATAAATTACACGAAGACCGTATACAAGAAGGTCTTGAACTATTTGGTAAATATTTTCGTAGTCTTTGGGATTAATTAATGTTTGATAATATGGTGATGCAACTAAACTTACAAAGTTTAGGTAAGAGTAATAACTTTAAAATAACCAATGAAGAGTTTGAAGAGTTATGTAAAAATTTTCTATTTGAGCAAATTAAAGGTAACAATAAATTTGGTGCTTACTTTTGTGAAAAGTATGATGAATCAAACCATGTGTTGATGATACTACCAAATGAATCAGCCAAAGAACATATTAAAAAATTTTACGTTAAATGAAACAAAAATTTATAGATTACTACATGAGTGTAGCCGAACTTACTAGTAAATTGAGTTATGCTAGAAGATTACAAGTTGGTGCAGTTATTGTTAAAGGCAATAAGATATTAGGTACAGGCTACAATGGAATGCCAAGTGGTTGGGACAATAACTGTGAAGATGAAATCAAATGGCCCAATGGTGAGATACGTTTCTTAACTACAAAGCTAGAAGTATTGCATGCTGAAACAAACGCAATCGCTAAGGTGTCCGGTAGTACAGAATCAAGTCAAGGTTCTACTTTATTTTGTACACATGCGCCTTGCATTGATTGTGCTAAGTTAATATATCAAAGTGGTGTAAATAGTATATACTATCGCAATCAATATAGAGATGATAGCGGTGTACAGTTTTTAAAAAAGAGTGGTGTTAATGTTACTCAGTATGAAACATAACACCAATATACAAGTTGGTTTTGGTGAGCTTAAACCCATTATTGATTGGTGTGATAGAAATTGTGAAGAGTGGGGATATGCGGTAATAGAATCAGCTGGACGTGATGCAGGAATTTATCAATTTTTCTTTGATAAAGAACGTGATTACATAAACTTTATACTTTGGAAAAAATGAAATATTTTACTTTTCGCCGTGAATCAAATAACTTTGATGATATCATTAATGATGTAAGTTTTAAGAAACACATTGACTATTTAACAACTTGGACTAATCATTGTAGAATAGGTATCAATGAAAAGAATAACGATAATATCTTTAGTTATATTACAATCAAGTACGGTGATGAAATGATCAATGCATTGACCAAAGACTATTCACCTATAATGAATATTGACTATATACCAAAAAAATGAACAATATCATACTGTTACTTACTTTATTACAAATTAAACATTGGATAGTTGATTTTGCTAATCAATCTGAAGAAGAGATGGCATGTAAAGGCATCTACGGGCATTGTCTAGGTATAAATCATAGTTTGAAACACGGTATTGGCACATTTGTTTGCTTATTGCCATTCACAGGATTTAATAACATTGCATATACAACAGTATTGGCATTTTTAGATTTTACAATTCATTATCATGTGGATTATATAAAAATTCATTATGGGAATAATGATATAGACAATAGAAAGTTTTGGTATTATTTGGGATTAGGTCAATTGTTGCATCAACTAACATATTTGACTATTATCTATCTAATGGTAAATTAAATTGTACTACCTAAAGTTATCAATGTAGCGTTACCACCAGTGCCTATCACACATGATAGGTTACCTTTAGTAGCAAGTATAGTCCAAGTATGTGTTTTGTTATTAACCCATAATGTCATTGTGCTTTTAGCTTGATCATGTACTGAACCTATCACTATAGGTTTCTCGCTATATTTACTAGATAAAGTCTCAACGATTTTATCTGTGTCATCACATACTGCTTGAAAAGGCAATACTTCAGCATCTGCAAATGCAATAATAGGTAGTAATAATAAACTTAGTAAAATAGGCTTCATTGTTTTTTAGATTTCTTAGTTATGTCTGTTGACTTTGTAGGAGAGGATTCTTTGGTTTTTTCAAACATTTTATTAGCAGCAGGGCTAGATTTATGACTTTTGTTTACTGTATGTTCTTTTGTTCTAGGTCTTGTATTAAACCAACTCATGTTACTACCTCCTATAAAAAAGCCCTGATATATCAGGGCTACCTTTATTCAGTTGACAATTTAGTTATATATTGATTAATTTTACTTGATGCCTCATCGTAACTTAGTGCATATACTTTAAATCTAGCCTTGTTATTTGAAATTCTAGCATCATAAGGGATAACACCGTTAAATTTAAAGTTATCAGGTAAGTCAACTTCAACATCAAATTCCTGTAGATTCTTCAAACGATCCATTATCTGATTTATTGTTTGTGTCATAATATAGTCCTTTTATCTATTTAGTATATACAGGTAAGTACTTATTATTCTTCATGTGTCCATTGAAACCATGAGTATTTTTGTAACTCACGTATTATTTCATCTTGTTTTCTAAAACTTTGATTAGCAACAAACTCTACAAAATCAACCCATTGTTCAGCATAATATTCATTGCCTTGTTGCCAAGCTTGATACATATGCAGAAGTAATCGTTCGTCCATAATAGTTGATAAATATTACATATATTTAGTATAATGTTATGAAAATACGAGAACTTATGGAATCAAATACAAATCAAATGCCGCACCTATACTTAGACATGGATGGTGTGCAAGCCGATCTATTTAATAGAGTAGCTGAACTTGAACAAGTTGACCATTGGGACGATATCAAAGATCAGAATGAAGCCATAACTAGACTAAGCTTGAAGGGTCCAGAAAGTGTATATGAGTTATTTCGTGATTTGAAACCATTGCCAGGTGGACAAAAGATCATTCAATGGTTACACAAAAACAAGATACCTTTTACAGTATTGAGTGCTCCTCTGCGTAATGAGCCAGAAGCCAGCAAAAAAGGTAAGCGTGAATGGCTAGACAAATATAATCCTGGTACTAGTAATGATGCTATCTTTACTCAAAGAAAATTTAACTATGCAATAACACATGGTAAACCCAATGTATTAGTAGATGATTTCAATTATTATTTACGCAGTTGGGCTGATGAAGGTGGTATTGCAGTTAAACATAGTGATATAAGTACCGATCACACAATCAAGCAATTAGAAAAAATTTATCAACCTTATTTGGGTAAATGATAATTGCTAAGTTACAACAATAATGTTATAATAATACATGAGTAAAAAAAGAACTAAAGAGTCATTGGTTAGATATGAGGTAATCACTAAAGAAGATCCTGAATCCGGTGACCTTTACTTACCCATTCCATTACCTTTACTAAAGCAATTAGGATGGGAAGAAGGCGATAGTATTGATTTCAAAGTAGATGATCAAGGACGCTATATTATATCTAGAATTAAAAAATGACTGCAACAATCACAACTTCAGCACCAACATATAGTTCATCAAGTGCAACGATAAGTACCTCTTTACCAATTGGTATTACTTCAAGTAATACTTTTCCCTATACGGTAACCTCAACCGGATCCGGTTCTAGTGGTCAATATTTACAATCAAACGGAATCAATTCTACTTGGGCTAGCCCCACTTGGACTGTAGGTGACTACGCTAATAGCTCATTACAAGTTAGAGGTGATGCTAACTTTGAAGGTGATGTAAAAATCAAAGGCAAAAGTCTAGTAGACTTAATTAACAACATTGAGCAACGATTAGCTATATTACACCCCAATACTGAACTAGAAAGTAAATGGGAAGATTTGAAGAAATTGGGCGATATGTATCGTCAATTAGAGCAGGAAATCATTGAAAAAGAGAAAATGTGGGCAATATTAAAGGAATGAAGGTTGACAATAAATCCGTTTTCCTATATAATAGATACTGTTTATGACTAATACAATTCTATTATGACAATGCACTTAGTTGGCCCCTACCTTAGTCTCAATGGTAAGAAAAAAGGTAAAGTTAAGTTTCGTAATGCAGAAGAGGCTCGCAAGGCACGTGAGTTAGAATCCTCATGGAATGACCTACAGAAAAAATGGGGTATTGAGCAAGAAGACAAAAAGCGCAATAGAGCATTGAAGGCTGAGCCATTAACTTATAATCTGTCAACCCCTGCAGGTCGCACAAATACAAATCACATTAAAAGTTTGAATACTAACCCAATGGGCCCAGTGAGTAGCAAACAAATCCCACAATATACAGGTACAAAAATTATTGGTATCTCTCAAATGGCAAAATCTAATGCAGTTCCAGTCTTTGAACAAGAACATATTATTGACATTGCGAGGATGCGAAGATGATAAAAAGGAAATTAAATTGAAAGAAGAAGGCTTCAAGATGGATGGTAAAGTCATAGATGTTTTACCAAATGCTGTCTTTAGAATACAATTAGACAGTGGGCCCACTGTCACAGGTTATATAAGTGGTCGCATGCGCAAGCACGACATTAAAATACTATTAGGCGATACAGTAGAAGTAGAGTTTAGCCCATATGATTTGTCCAAAGGACGCATCACCCGTAGACGATAAATACTTCACACAGGGAGATTTATCATGGAACAATTTTTACCTATAGTAGGTATATCTTTATTGGTTTTTATAGTATATTTGGTAGCAGAAGAAGTTATCAATCATCTCTTTGGTAAGAAATAATTTTGTCACAGTATTGTCACAATATCTTTCTTAAATACTAGATATGCAAAAAACCTACCGCAGTATCTTTATTAGTGATGTTCACCTAGGTACAAAAGACTGCAAGGCTGAACAATTAAACAATTTCCTCAAGCATAACTCCTGTGAAACTCTTTACCTAGTAGGAGATATTATAGATGCGTGGAAGATTCAACAGAATAAACTTAGATGGAAACAAAGTCATACTAACGTGGTTCGCCGTGTGCTTGGTCACGCTAAACGGGGCACTAGGGTTGTGTATGTGGCTGGCAATCATGATGAGTTCTTGCGCCCGATGATACCATATGGTGTCTCATTTGGACATATAGAAATTTGCAATCAAATAGAACACATAGGTGCAGACGGAAAGCATTACTTAGTTACACATGGTGACTTATTTGACGGTATAACAAGACTAGCACCATGGTTGAGTTTTTTAGGAGATAAAGCATATGATTTCATACTTAGTATCAATAGCAGATTCAATTGGATACGCCATCGTTTGGGGTTCGGTTACTGGAGCCTTAGTAAATTCCTTAAACACAAAGTCAAAAAAGCGATAGACTTTGTTTTTAAATTTGAACATACAATAAGTGATTATTGTAAGAAACGTGGATATGATGGTATAATATGTGGGCATATACACCACGCAGAAATTAAAGAAGTTAATGGTGTCACATATATGAATGATGGTGACTGGGTTGAATCGTGTACAGCGTTAGTAGAACATCATGACGGTAATTGGGAAATTATAGTATGGACACAATCAAGTGACAAAATGAACAGTTTGAAAAAATAATATAAAATGAAATATTTTATAATCATAATGTATGTTGTTTGGATATGTCTTACTTTAATTTTAGCTATTAAAGAAACATACTATGAAAACAATACTGATAATAACTGATAATCTACCTGAGCAAATCAATGGTGTGGTCACAACATACAAAAATATTGAGGTTTGTGCTGTTCGTGACGGTTATAACATTGTGGTGCTTCATCCCGGGTGGTTCAGCTACATTGATTGCCCTCGCTACAACGAAGTCAAGATTGCCTATCCCAGGGCGTTGGGCGAGAAGATTGCGAAGATCAATCCGGATTATATCCATATCGCCACAGAGGGTCCTTTGGGTTTGTTTGCTAGAAAATATCTTTCATTGGCTGGTATTAGGTACAATACCGCTTATCATACTAAGTTCCCTGAAGGTTTAAAAAAGATATTATATATCCCTGAATGGATTACTTGGCTTTATGTTCGTTGGTTTCATAAACATAGTGGCAAAGTACTGACTACTACCAATAGTATGGTAGATGAATTGCAACAACATGGATTTAATGGTGAAGTGATTCCATGGACTCGCGGGGTTGACCGTGATATTTTTAGCCCTACACTTAGAGAAAATTTCCCCGGAAAATATTTACTATGTGTTAGTCGTGTTAGCAAAGAAAAGAACTTAGAAGCATTTTTTGAGATGGATTATCCAGAATATCAAAAGGTCATGGTAGGAGATGGTCCTATGCTAGAAACTTATAAAAAACAGTACCCTGATGTAACATTCACTGGGTTTAAAACTGGCATAGAATTAGCAAGATATTATGCTAATGCCGAAGTATTTGTATTTCCTAGTCGATGGGAAACATTTGGAATCGTAATGATTGAAAGTATGGCATGCGGAACACCCGTAGCTGCATACCCAGTACAAGGTCCTATTGATGTAATTGACGAAAGACTAACAGGTTGTATGCGTAATAATCTTAAAAATGCAGTTGAAACATGTTTAAAACTAGATAGAAAAGATGTTGAATGTTTCAGTAATCGCTGGAGTTGGGATCATGCATGGGAAATATTTCGTGACAATTTAATGCCTGTGGTTAAGTAATTTACGATAAATACATAATCAAATTTTATTTAAGGATTATGTGTGTCAATACCAAATTTAACATTCGGAGAAGGTCTTACATTAGGTAAGGGAATTACAATATCACTAGGAAGCTCAGGTGGAGGTGGTCCAGCACCCGGTGATATTACTATAACATTTTATGAGTTTGTACCCGGTGGCGGAGGACCAGTACTCTTTAACTTTGAGGATAATGGTACTACAATTACTAGTACAGGAATAATAATACCTAGTACACGTTCAGGTGTTTTGATGGGAGGATTATCAGCACCAAATATTACATTTTTAGCGGCAAATCTTCCCGACTCGTATCCGGGCGGTTCAGGAGAAATATGGACAGCACATTGGAGTGCTAGCAGTACCTATTCTACTACCCCGGTTGCTATCTACTATAGTAGTAGTGGTCCAGGCGGCGCCCCTTGTATTGTATTCTGGGTATTAGATCCAGCAGACGGCACATATAGCACCGGCACCGCAGGTACATTTAACTTCCCAATGACATTGACTGCAGGAACAACTACAACAACTTTTCAGGCTTAATATAACATGAACAATCAACCAACACCAATTCCAGATTCAGCAAAAGAAAATCACAAACCATGGTGGCCAGTAGCACCTGATAACAAGTAATAGAAAGAAAAGTATGAGTATATCAAATTTAACATTAGGCGAAGGACTCACTATAGGTGAGGGAATTACAATATCACTAGGAAGCTCAGGTGGAGGTGGAGGTTACTCTACCGTTAATGTAACTTATACATTCGGATCAGTATCCGGAAGCACAGTTAGTGATACAAGCGGAAGTGGAAAAAATGGTACAATAGTAACTACTCTGGGTTCTGCAGCTACAGGCACTGATAGCCATGGCGCATATATTCATTTATTGAATGGTGCATATATTGATGTAGTGGGTGTGAACTTGAACAATTCATTTACTATATCTATGGTAGCATCTATTGATAGCACACAAGTAAAATATTGGGCAAGTTTATGGGGTAATGAGACTTGGACAACTGGTGCAGGACTTGTAGCATATCTATCTGCTGTTGACAACTTAGATGTTACTGCAGGTGGACATATGGGTGGTAATCAAAATATCAACGTAGGTTCATATACATTAAGTGATGTTGCTCAATGGGACTTTGTGTTTAATTTTACAGCAGGTTTTACACTTACAGTTTACCGCAATGGATCAGCAATATTACCCGCAACATCTTTCTCACCACCGGCTGGTGGTGTAAGTATGAACGATTTATATATTGGTAGTAGACATGCTAACGACGGTACTGGATCATTAGATACTATTAATATGAAATTATATAAATTCAATCTATTCAATACTGCATTAGATAATGCTACTGTTGGTGGTAACTATACTAACAATAGAGTTACGTTTAACTTCTAATATAACAACAAACAATTAAGGAAAAATATGACAGCACCACATTTAACACTAGGCGAAGGCCTAACAATAGGTGAGGGAATAACAATATCACTCGGAGGCTCCGGAGGCGGAGGCGGTTTTCCATATAGCACATCTGCACCAAACGGAAGAACTACTGGTGGAAATTATATATATGATGCTTCACAAACATCAAATGCTACGATTCAAGCACTGATTGCTTTAGGCAATAATTTAGTAGGTCATACTGTTACAAATAGCAACGGTACTTCACAAACTGTAGTATCACAATCATATAACAGTGGCACCGGAGTATGGAATATCAATATAGGGTCTAGTCTTGCATTTGGAAATGGTACTTGGACTTACAGTTAATTAACTTAAATGCGTGATCTAATTGTTTTACTTGAAGAAAAGAACAAGCCTCAGGATATAGAGATTATTCCTCTAAATTTTGAATACAAAGATGTAAATCCTGTATTGAGTTCCGATACCTTAGATTTACATTATGGTAAGTTAGCACATGGTTACGCAGATAGATATAACAAGGGTGAGGGCGACAAAGACTTTAACTATGCAGGAGCATTTTTGCATAATATGTTATTCCCACAGTTCCGTGAAGTAAGAAATAATAACAAACCAAATGGCCCTATGCTTGGATTCGTTAACAAACATTATGGTAGCTATGATGGGTTGAAAGAACAGTTTGAAATAGAAGCAATGAAGTTACAAGGTTCAAATTGGATCTACTTAGCATCTGATGGTAAAATTAAAACAATCAAGAACCATGAAGTTCGCAACGATATATTGTTGTTAGTTGATTGGTGGGAACATGCATTCATATTAGATTACGGTAGTGATAAAAAGAAGTATTTGCGTGAACAGTGGAAAATCATAAACTGGAATGTGATTAATACTAGGTGGGGTCGTTCGCTATGAAGGCAAGTGAATTTTTAATAGAATACAATCAAGACATAACTGTGCAGAAGTTAGGTCCGGCACTATTGCAGGCTGCAAAAAAAGATCGTACAACATATAACATATTGGGTCGGATTAAGGACATGAAGAATGAGCCCGACCCGCGAACTATAATTCTTGCCGTAAGAATGTTTGCCGGTGCGGATCCCACAGAAAATAATCAATATACAGAATGGATAATCAGAACTTATATCAGAGAATGGAACACAGGACGTGGCACCAAGTTTGAAGATGTAGCCAGTACAGTACAAGACTATTTAGAAAAGTTTTATAAACTTAATAGAAGGAAAATGATTAAGCCTCCGGCTAATGACATTAATAGATATAGAACCTTTAAGGAGTTTCTTAACACTGTGGGTCAATATCCTAATCCTGACCCAACTGAAAAAGAAAAAGGACGTGCTACAGAAATTTATCAAGACAATAGTATACGAGTTATCGTACCCGAAGATCAAACGGCTGCTTGTTATTATGGTCAAGGCACACAATGGTGCACCGCTGCTACTAGAGGTAACAATATGTTTGATTCCTACAACGATCTAGCTCCATTGTTTATAGTACTTCCACTTAAGCCTAAACATGTAGGAGAAAAATATCAATTACACTTTGTGTATTCTTTGGGCAATAAACTAATTACTAGTGAGGATGCTTACCTAGAAGCATATCATGAATATGGAGAAGATTATTTAATTAACAACCTGGAAGAATCACAATTTATGGACGAACATGATGATCGTGTAAATATGCGTTATTTACATAGTAGATTTGGTGCTAGTATGTCTAATTTAGAAAATGCAATTATTGCCAAGTATCCCGAATTAGAATTTGCAATAAATCAATCGGTGAATTAGTAATATGAGAGCAAAAGAATTCATCGTTGAATATAGAGACAGGATGTATCAATACATTAAAAGTATTGTTCCTACCTGGCCTGACTATGTTGTAAAAGATTGGTTGTATGCTAATTTTGTACGTGGTCATACCACAAGTAGTGATGCTGACTTAGAAAAAAGACAAGAAACTGCTAGATCAAAAATGTTTAGGTATCAATACGCTGATCAAATGAATAAATTAGCAAGATCAGGAAAGACAGGCCGACAATTACCACCTGGATATCAACAACCATATCGATCTAATCAGGATCTAAAGGCAACATTATTGGCTAAAAGAAACGCCAAAGATTCTGAACCCGAATATGCTTGGACTTTTGCCACAATTAAAAAAGATATACCGAGACAATTAGCAGACATAGGATTGACTGTAGATACAAAATGGCAACTGGTCCCTAATATGAAATTTACCAAGGATATGTGGGAGCCAAAAACTCTCAAACGATTACAGGCCAGAGCAGGAGGGAATGTTGTGGCTGCATCTGCAGATCCTGATGTTCATATTCCTACTAAAGACGCAGAAAGGCATGCTACTCAAGCTGCATTAGCACAACAACAAGGTGGTGTGCGTAAAGAACCTGTAATCCTAATTAAAACTCCACAAGGATATGAACTACTAGAAGGTTGGCATAGAACCATACAACACTTTGCTAAGTATCCTAATGGATATACAGGACCTGCTTATGTAGCAATTGCACAGGATAAGCAAGGTGTGGCGGAAGGCAAAAGCAATACTATTCCAAAAATTGGTATCAATGTACGCAATGATAAAGATATTGACTATGCCAGTTTAATAGTTGATGGAAAAAAGAAATACGAATCTAGAAAAACTGATAGTCTTAGACCATATGTTGGGAAAACTGTTGGTGTTGTCAGAACTGGTAATGGTTCTGCAGTTGCAATTGGACAAGTTACTATAGGTGAACCTATCGCAGTGAATGCAGAAAAATTTGATTTACTTAGAAAAAAACATTTAGTTCCCAAAGGTAGTAAGTTTGATATAGATAGTGATGGCACAAAATATTTGTATCCAATGATTAATCCAGTGCGTTGGGAAAATGAAAAATCAATAAAACATAAAGGTATTGTTTCTAGGAAAATACAAGAGTCCATGGCATACATCAATCAATCCAATGAGGGTGGTAATTTAGAAGGTTATGTTGTAGATAGTGATAAGCCACAATTAACAAACTACTTGTCTAGTCAGGGTGCTGATAACAATTTAATCAATAAATTGAAACAAAAATATAAAACAATAGCAATCATTAGAAATATGTATGTAGACGAAGAACAACGTGATCAAGGTTACGGTAATCAATTGGTAAGTGATGCTATTGATGATGCCGCAGGTAACCATGCAAATGCTATTATCTGTGTAGCTGATATGAGTGAAGACAATGCTATTGATTTAGTCAAGTGGTATGAGAACTTTGGATTTGAAGTTGTAGGAAAGGCAGGTTCTGATCCTGTTATGGTATTAGAATTATGAGAGCAAATGAATTTATAACGGAAGCCTTTGATCAACCATATCCTATGAAATGGGAAAAAGCTGAGTATGGAGATTATGATGCCTTAGCCAAATTGCGTGATGGCAGTAACCTGCATATCATGTTTGAAAAAGTTACACCGTATGAGTGGAACATCAGTTTTTACAGAAACAACAGCCAAGAAGTCACCGGTGAAGGTGATGCACAACGAGTATTTGCTACTGTATTGGTTGCTATTCAAAAGTTTATTAAAAAAGAGCATCCAGTTAACATATTTTTTTCAGCCAGTAAAGCAACTGATTCTGGGGAAGAAACAGAAAGTAGAGCTAAATTATATAATAGGATGGTGCGTAGATATGCACAGGCCTGGGGTTATGATTTACTGACACATGATAATGGTGACCTAGTTATGTATGAATTGACCAGTCAAAAGCATCAGCTTGAAGAGTCACCTTTCAACGAAGTACAAGAAAACCCTGTAAAGTTTAATGTCGAAACTACTGACAACTTCAAACACAGTTTCCAAATCACACTAACAGTTCACGGAAAGTATGCTGGTCATTTTAATTTTGTGCGTGATCCAGAAACAGATGATGTAACCAATGAAGTAGAAGTTGAAAGTAGATTTCGAGGTTATGGTTATGGTAAATTATTATTACTTAAAGCCATTGAAGTTGCTAACAGTCACAGATTAGATTTTCAACAAGATATACGCGGTATAACTGATGCACAACAAAATGTATATGATAGTTTAGAAAATGCAGGATATATTGTTACACCCGGTGATGGCTTTTGGTTCTTGACCCCGCAAGGTGAAAAAGAATTAGGAACATTGTCTGAAGATATCAGTCGTAGAGGTTTCTTAGGTGGACTAGCTGGTGCAGCCGCATTAGGTGCAACTGGTGCTCAAGCAAAGATGCACCCCGATAGTCAATCAATCACAAAGAATCCTAAAGTAGAATTTCTATTAAAATGGGCTAGACATTATATCAAAGACCCACAAGAATTAGCTGCATTCATGGCTCAATGTGCACATGAGAGTGACAACTTCAACACAGTAGAAGAGTACGGTACTACCGAACGATTTATGCATAAATATGATATACAGTTTAATCCTGCAAAAGCAAAGGCTTTAGGTAATGATAAACCCGGTGATGGTGCCAAGTATCATGGTCGTGGTTATTTACAATTAACTGGTAAATACAATTATAGTGAAGCTAGTAAAGCAATTAGTAAGGCTATAGGAAAAACAGTTGACTTTGTAGCACACCCAGAATGGGTAGCATCACCCGAAGGTGCAGTATTAACAAGTATTTGGTATTGGAAGAACTTTGTGAAGCCAAAGATTAAAAACTTTAGCAATACAAAGCAAGTTACTACGCATATCAATCCCGGATTGCGTGGAGAAAAGAATCGTGAGAAACAAGCGAAAGATTGGCAAACTGCATTGAATGTAAAGCCACATAAACAAGATCATGGTATAAAGGTAGCATCAAGATGAAAATTAATGAAGTAATTACAGAAGGCGAAAACTGGAGTAAGCACAACAATCCTCGTGCCGGTGGTATGAGCAAAAAAAGTGTTAGTGTTTATCGTAGAGAGCATCCTGGTAGCCACATTCAAACAGCAGTTACTACTAAGCCAAGCAAATTAAAAAAGGGTAGCAAGGCTGCAAAACGCCGTGCTAGTTTTTGTGCACGTATGCGTGGTATGAAGAAACATCGTACTAGTGCTAAAACTGCTAGAGATCCAAATAGCAATATCAATAAGAGTTTACGTAGATGGAATTGTGAGAGTATTGAAGAGTTACAACAATTAGTAATGATTGCTGAACAAAAAGTTAATGAGGCTAAAAACTTTGCTCAACAAGCTGCCATTGCTATCAACATGAAGAAACATCATAAGAAGCCAAAGAATTAATGAATTTAACGATATCCGAATCTGCAACAGAAAAAATTACTGATATCATTGTTAATGAGGGTAATCCTAATCTAAAACTACGTATGTTTGTACAGGGCGGTGGTTGTTCAGGTTTCAGTTATGGATTTACATTAGATGAAATTAAAAACGAAGATGACTGGGAAATTCTAGTAGGTGTGTCAAGTGTCCTGGTCGATAGTATTTCAGCACAATATTTGGACGGTGCGGAAGTGAATTATGTAGAGAGCTTAATGGGATCAGAGTTTAAAATTAACAATCCAAATGCAACAAATACATGCGGGTGCGGTAGTTCCTTTAGTGTCTGATAAATACTAAATAAGGATTAAACATGGCAATTCAAGGACAACAAAATCTAAACTTCAGTGGAACAGGTGAAGACCTAGCCAGTGCGTTTAATAAAACACAACAAAATTTTACTACGTTGTTTAACACAGCTAGTCCATATGTTACCTTTTCTCCTGTAAATTATACTGATATATTAGCTAGACAATATGACCCACAAAGTAATGGTATAGCAGTTGTAGCAAATAGCACGACAGGTACTGTTCTTTTTATGAACACTGGTGTTACTAGTATTACTGCAGGATCTGGAATTTTATTAAGTAGCAATAAAGGTGATATCACAATTAGTTCTACTGGTAGTGGTAGTGGTGGTATTAGTAGCATAGGTATAACTACAACTACGCTTAGTGTAAGCGGTAGTCCATTGATCGCATCTGGTACTATTGGCCTTGATTTACCTATTATTTCAGGTAGTCTGGCCGGTACATATACTTCCCCCACAATGACTATAGACAAATATGGTAGAGTTATACATGCATCAAATAATAGTATTGCAGGTACAGTAAGTAATGTTGTAGTTGAAGGTGGTAGTGGTATAAATGTCACTGGCGGCCCGATCACTACAACTGGTACCATTACAGTTACAAATACAGGTGTTACTCAATTAAATGCAGGACCAGGAATTAGTCTTAGTGGTAGCAATGGTGTGGTAACAGTTGCTGCTACAGGTGGTAGCGGTACAGTATCTCAAGTTTCACTTAGAAGTAATAATTTAACAATAACAGGTAGCCCTATAACATCAATTGGAACATTAACAGTAGATGTTCCAGATAGCCCTATATTCACAGGTAATACAAGTGTCACTAGAATTCAGGTAACCAATTCAAGTGCAAACGCATTATCAGTTACAGGTGGTGCTAATGTATTAGGTGATTTGTATGTTGGTGGTAACTTGCATGTACCTAACTTAATATCTACAAATAGTACAACACTAGATGTTACTGATCCGTTATTATATCTATCTGCAAGTACACCGGGTACATATAATTATGATATAGGATTCTATAGTCATTTTGGTAGTGGTGGAGGATATCAACACACTGGTTTAGTAAGAGACCATGTTAATAGTAAATGGTATTTGTTTAGTAATGCTGCAGAACCTGCAGGTGGTACTGTAGATTTAGCAAATGCAAATCTTATACTTGATACATTGGTACTAGGTAACGTAATATCGTTAAATGCAAATTTAGGAAATTTAGTTACTGCTAATTATGTTAATGTTAACATTGATTTAGATGTGAGTGGCAATGCAGGTATAGATGGGTTCATTGTTGTAGATGGTAATATAACTAGTGCCAATGCTAAGTTAGGTAACTTAGTAACTGCTAATTATTATACAGGGACACTTACTACCGGTGCTCAACCTAATATTACAAGCGTTGGTACATTGGGTAATTTAGTTGTAACAAGTAATGTAACTAGTAGTAATGCAAATATCACTACTTTATTAACAGCAACCACTGCAAATATTACAGGAAATATTAATGTTGGAAATGCAAATATCACTACTAATCTTAAAGTAGGAAACATCACTACAACAAATGGTATCTTCTGGGCCAATGGAGCACCTTATAGTCCACCTGCTCCTAATTTATTGATGGCATCGATTAGTGCAAATATTGCTATTGCGACTACTAGTGCAGTTTCTTTACCATATAATGATTTAAGCTATAGCGGTAACGTATTGGTTTACAATAACGTCATAGTTGATACTGAAACAGGCTACACTACAACAAACGGAAAATATACCCCTACTGTCGCAGGTTATTATCAGATAGAGGCAAGTTTTGCTCCTTACGTAGTTAGTTTAAGTACAGTAGGTGATGGTTCAAATTATTTTATTGTATTGGTAAAAAATGGAAATACTATAGTAGGTGTAGGTAATGAAGTAGGAGGATCAGGACTAGTAACTGGATCTGTTGCAGGAATAACTGGGCTAGGATTCACGCAATCAAGCATTAATACAATTGTGAATATGAACGGTTCTACTGATTATCTTCAAATATTTTTAGTAGCAAAAATAAATTCAGGAAGTTATACCAACGGTACTACTCTTGCAAATTATCTACAAGCAATCTGGCTACGCCCATAAAAAAAGCCCCATAAGGGGCTTTTTTATTTTGTCAACTTACTTAGCATAAAGTCAGTGTACTTATTATGACACATGCTTACAATATCTTGATAGGGCCATTCTAAGATGAATGGACAACCGTTTTTCCAAGAATAATGTTTCTTAAAATAACTAAACTCTTTCAAATCAGCCTGATCTTTAGGATTGAATTTCCTACGTTGACGACCTATTGTATTGAGTAGTGTCCATTTATCTGCCATATTATTCACGTTCCATTGTTGAGGCTTCTGTGATTACTGCAAAGACTTCATCCAATGATGGACACATGATCTTTGCATTTTTCCAATTGTCCTCACCATCACGACCTGATACTTCAACCATATAACCATTGTCATACATATTGACCGTCAAGCTGTCGCCGCATTTTGCTAGTTTATCAGATAACTGCATTATTGTACTCCTACTTCTTTAAGAATTTCTTCGGCAGAAACTTCTTTAGTTTTCTTAGCACGTGCTTTGATATTCTCTAAGCTAGGAGCAGTTTTAGATTTAACTTTGACTTCACCTTTAGAAGCCTCTTTAGTGCGATCAGCAATGCTATCGCTAATTGTTGCTTGGTCACCTGCGCTTTGAAAGTCTTCATGTGTTTGCAAATACTTGAGTGCCTCAAGCTTTGTCATCAGT
>Ga0208741_10000498_pt1 | contig 18469 bp, 18 predicted proteins | sample CryBogCBE03Jun09_FD_184576 | JGI IMG/M metagenome (GOLD analysis project Ga0208741, IMG submission 184576) | Freshwater microbial communities from Crystal Bog, Wisconsin, USA - CBE03Jun09 (SPAdes) | ecosystem: Environmental > Aquatic > Freshwater > Lake | place: Crystal Bog, Wisconsin, USA...
CTTCACCCTTGTAATAGGTGGTGTCAGTTGAATCTGGATACATCGGATGAGGAGGCATCAACATTCCCTGGCGAAGTGGCGCCAAGAGATCTTCCTTCTCAAAGATCAACTTACGACGTGAATCATCGGCTAACTCATACTCATTCGTCATTGTGAGTGCGCGAGTTGGGCAAGCTTCGATACAGAGTCCGCAGAAGACGCAACGGAGATAATTGATTTGATAGACCTTGCCGTAGCGCTCACCTGGTGAGTACTGCGCATCTGGAGTGTTATCTCCACCTTCAACATAGATCGCATCTGCAGGACATGCCCAGGCGCAGAGTTCGCAGCCAATGCACTTCTCTAGACCATCTGGATGGCGGTTGAGTTGATGGCGGCCATGGAAGCGTTCAGCCGTTGGCTCTTTCTCCTCAGGATATTGAACAGTGTTTACCTTGCGGAATTGCGCGACGAAGGTAACCCAGAAGCCAAGGAGTTGCTTGAAGAATGATCCAGCGGATTGATCCAAGATCGGCGCGCTCTCTGATGCTGCCTTCTCGAGTCCAAACTCGCTATCGCGAGGAGTCAATTCATCCATTGTTGCTCTCCACTCGATTGATACCTGAAACATGCGGTACTGGGAATGATGGTTCAACGCTGCTATCCGGAAGTGATTCAACGTTGATGGTGCGGTTCGCCTTTTCGTAGAGCGAGGTCGCGGCCATGATCAGTAAGACCACGCCAAAGGTAAAGGCAGCGATGAGTGCACGAGGTGCGCCACGAGCTGACATCACGCGAAGTGTGGCAACGACCAAGATCCAAAGGAGTGAGGAAGGAATCAAAACCTTCCAACCAAACTTCATGAATTGGTCATAACGCATACGTGGCAAGGTTCCACGTAGCCAGACGAAGAGATAGAAGAAGGCGATGACCTTGGCAAAGAACCAGACCATACAGAACCATCCGCCTAGCCAGTTCTCGGTGAAACCGAGTCCTGGAAGTGCGTGGTAGCCACCAAGGAAGAGTGTTGTTGCAAGTGATGAGACTGCAACGATATTGACGTATTCCGCCAAGAAGAAGAGTGCGAACTTCAGTGATGAGTATTCAGTATGGAAACCACCAACGAGTTCACCTTCGGCTTCGGCAAGGTCAAATGGTGCGCGGTTTGTCTCGCCGACCATTGAGATTGAATAGATAACAAAAGACGGGAAGAGCACAACAGCGAACCACCACTTATGTTGAGCAGCGACGATGTCGGCAGTTGACATCGAACCTGAGTAGATGAAGACAGCAACGAGTGAGAGTCCCATTGCAACTTCATAAGAGATCACTTGTGCGCTCGAACGTAGTCCGCCAAGAAGCGGATAGGTCGAACCGGAAGACCAACCTGCGAGAACAATTCCATAAACGCCAACTGATGCGATCGCGAGTACGTAAAGTACTCCAACCGGAAGATCGGTTAACTGCATAACAGTCTGATGACCGAAGAGGCTCACCTTTCCAGTCAGTGGCATAACGGCGAAGGCCATAAAACATGTTGTTGCACTTATAACAGGAGCGATCACGAAGACGATTCGATCGGCAGCCTTTGGAATGAGATCTTCCTTAAGAGCGAGCTTTACGCCATCAGCGAGTGATTGAAGCAGACCAAATGGGCCAACGCGGTTTGGTCCAAGGCGCATCTGCATGCGAGCCACAATGCGGCGTTCGCCCCACACTGACATCAATGTAAGGAGGACACAGAGAACAAAGACGATCAGACCTTTAACGGCGATGAGCCAGCCAGGATCGTTACCAATCAGCGTTGCAGCGTTCATGCCTTCGCCACCTTTACGACTATGCCACTTGCAGCGCCGAGTGTGGCGATGCACTGTGAACCATCACTATTGCGAGGAAGCCAGATAGCGCTCTCTTCGATCGAACCAATCTGAGCTGGGACGGTGATTGCACCGCGAGCAGTTGAGACGGTTACGAGATCCCCGTTTGAAACTCCGAGGCGAGCTGCGCGAGCTGATGAGATAACGACATGAGCGGGACGTGATGTTCCGGCCAAATTCTCTTCACCAGTTTGCAAGGTGCCGAGATCGAGAAGTTGGCGCCATGAATGCAAGATTGCATGATCGCCATCTGGTGCTGAAGATTGGGTGAGGGCTACATCAGGAGCTGCAACACGTGCACCATCCCATGATCCAATCGCTTGAATCTCCTTCGCGACCGCCTTTGCTGATGGCAAATTAATGGGAGTTCCCATCTCATCAGCAAGTACTGAAAGGATGCGAGTATCGCTACGAGTCAGTGAATCGGTGAGCGCCTTCTCGAATGCACGTGGACGGCCCTCCCAGTTAAGGAAGGTTCCGTTCTTCTCAGCAGTCGCTGCAACTGGCAGAACAACATCTGCAATCGCAGTTATTGCTGAGTGGGCAATTTCAAGTGAGAGCACAAAGGTCTGGGTGTCGAGAAGTTGTCCAAGCGCCTCTGATGAAATATCGAGTGGATCTACTCCACCAACAACGATCGCATTGAGGCGACCATCTGTTGCTGCTTCCAAGATCTCCCATGTTGCCTTACCTGGCTTTGATGGAAGTGAATCGACTCCCCAAGCACTTTGAATATCAACACGAGCTGCGGCATCACTTACTGGGCGTCCGCCCGGCAAGAGGTTGCCAATCGCACCTGCTGCGAGTGCACCGACTTCACCGGCGCGACGTGGAATCCAAGAGAGCTTTGCACCAGTTGAAGCAGCGAGCTTTGATACTGCAGTGAACTGGCCGATAACTTCTGCCGCGCGCTCGCCTACCAAGATCACAGACTTCTCTGTGAGGCCTGAGACGTTGGCAACGCTTGAAACCACTGTGGCGCCTAGCTTTTCACTGCCACGGCTAGCAACTGGTGAGACGGTTGTGATCTTCAATCCACGCTTACGAACTTGCTTGTAAAGACGGAGGAAGACGATCGGTGATTCATCTTCTGGTTCAAAATCTACGAGTACAACATGATCAGCTTTATCAAGATCACGATAGGTCGCGGTGATCTTGCCAGCGATTGTTCCAAGGAATGCCGCTTCTTCTTCAGAGTGAAGGCGAGCGCGGAAATCTACATCGTTAGTTCCGAGAGCGAGGCGAGCAAACTTTTGATACGCATAAGCATCTTCAATGGTGCTGCGGCCTCCGACTAAGACACCGGCACGCTTTCCCTTTAACCCTTCAGCTGCGCGAGCGAGTGCTTCTGGCCATGATGCTTCATGGAGTTCGCCATCTTCGCCCCGAACCATTGGTGATGTAACGCGCTCTTTGCTGCTGATGTACTTGAAAGCCCAGCGACCCTTGTCGCAGTTCCACTCTTCATTGACATCTGCATCCTCACCAGCGAGACGACGAAGTGTCTTGCCGCGACGAACATCGGTACGCATTGCACACCCTGAGGCGCAGTGTTCGCATGCTGATGGTGTTGAGATGAGATCGAATGGTCGTGAGCGGAATCGATAGGAAGCACCGGTAAGCGCACCTACTGGACAAATCTGAACTGTGTTGCCAGAGAAGTAAGAGAGGAATGGATCCTTCTCGTAGATTCCCACTTGTTGTAGTGCGCCGCGCTCATTCAAGGTAATGAATGGATCGCCAGCAATCTCTTCGCTGAAACGTGTGCAACGTGCGCAGAGAACGCAGCGTTCGCGATCCAAGAGAACCTGTGATGAGATCGCAACTGGCTTCTCGTAAGTGCGCTTTACGCCTTCATACCGTGAAGCTTCGCGACCATTGCTCATGGCTTGGTTCTGAAGTGGGCACTCGCCACCCTTATCGCAGACTGGGCAGTCGAGCGGATGGTTAATAAGGAGAAGCTCCATAATGCCCTTTTGGGCCTTATCTGCAACTTCCGAAGTGAGTTGGGTCTTAACGATCATCCCATTTTCAACCGGGATAGTGCATGAAGCTTGTGGCTTTGGAAATGCTCGGCCGTTGATCTCGATATCAACTAAGCACTGACGGCAGGCACCAGCCGGTGAGAGAAGTGGGTGGTCGCAGAAACGTGGAATCTGGATACCAAGTTTTTCGGCGGCGCGGATAACGAGAGTTCCTTTAGGAACTGTGACATCAAATCCATCGATAACAACTGTGATCATCTCGACATCAGTCGTGATTTCAGTACTCATGCCTGACCTACCGTCGCGAAGAGAGTTGATTTCGCTGGATCAAATGGGCAACCACCATTAGTGAGGTGTGCTTCGTATTCGGCGCGGAAGTATTTGATCGAAGAGATGATTGGGCTTGCGGCGCCATCTGCAAGTGCACAGAATGAGCGACCAGCGATGTTGTTGGTGATATCAATTAACTTATCGAGATCTGCTGGTGTGCCCTTACCGGCTTCGAGGTCGCGGATCATCTGTACCAACCACCATGTGCCTTCGCGGCATGGTGTGCACTTTCCGCAGGACTCGTGCTTATAGAACTCGGTCCAACGAAGTACGGCACGGACAATGCATGTTGTCTCATCAAAAATTTGTAGCGCCTTCGTTCCGAGCATTGATCCGGCAGCTGCTACGCCTTCGTAATCAAGTGGAACATCGAGGTGTTCGGCGGTGAAGAGCGGAGTTGAAGAACCACCAGGTGTCCAGAACTTCAGAGTGTGTCCGGCGCGGACTCCCCCAGCAAGTTCGAGCAGTTCGCGAAGTGTGATTCCAAGTGGTGCTTCAATCTGACCAGGGTTGGTGACATGGCCAGATAGTGAGTAGAGCGTGAAGCCCTTGCTCTTCTCGGTACCCATTGATTGGAACCATTCATTTCCACGATCGATAATCGCAGGGACGCTAGCGATCGATTCCACGTTATTTACCACTGTTGGGCGGGCATAGAGGCCGGCAATAGCTGGGAATGGTGGACGCAAGCGAGGTTGTCCGCGGAAGCCTTCAAGTGAATCTAGGAGAGCGGTCTCTTCGCCGCAGATGTACGCACCAGCGCCGATGTGGAGAACCAGCTCGAGGTCGTAACCCTTGCCGCCAATATTCTTTCCAAGCATTCCCGCTTTGTAGGCATCGGCGATTGCTTGTTGAACGCGACGTACAACGTGGACAACTTCACCACGAATATAGATAAAAGCGTAGTTCGCACGGATGGCATAAGAGGCGATGATCATGCCCTCGATAAGTACGTGTGGGTTTGCCATCAGCAGCGGCATATCTTTACAAGTGCCAGGCTCTGATTCATCAGCATTCACAACGAGGTAATGCTCTTTGCCATCGCCTTGTGGAATAAAGCTCCACTTCATGCCAGTTGGGAATCCTGCACCGCCACGACCACGAAGACCAGAATCCTTAATCTGCGCGATTACTGCATCAGGTTCCATCGCAAGAGCTTTGAGCGCAGCGTTATAACCACCATGGCGCTTATAACCATCGAAAGTAAATGAATCTGCTTCATCCCAGTGCGCTGAGAGAACGGGTGAGATCTTACTCATTTGCCCTCTTTCGATAGCTTCAAACCAAGAAGTGATGGTGTGCCAGCAGCTGGCCCTTCACCTGAAAGTCCGTCAGAGAGTCCAGCAAGAACTGCTGAGTTCTCTTTCCAGGTGCGCAAAGTTTTAGGTCCACGAGTTGGTGCAGGTGGGTTTCCGGTGCGTGCACCATCAACGAGATCCTTCACACTCTGAACAGTCTGGTTATCGAAGAACTCCCAGTTGACCATGACCACTGGTGCATAGTCGCAAGCGGCGTTGCACTCAATGCGTTCGAGTGAGACCTTGCCATCTTTTGTGGTCTCATCATTTGCGATTCCAAGGTGATCGCTGACTGCATCAAAGATTGCATCTCCACCCATGACGGCACAGAGGGTATTAGTGCAGATACCTACGTGGTACTCGCCTACCGGCTCTGATTTGTACTGGGTATAGAAGGTAGAAACGGCGGTGACTTCAGCGGTGCTGAGCTCTAACTTCTCGGCGATCGCTTCGATGCCTTCAGGAGTGACATACCCTGAGATCGATTGAACAAAGTGGAGCAACGGCATAATCGCTGACCGCTTACGTGGGTAGCGCGCAATGATCGAATCCATGATTGCAATCTGGTCTGCTGAGTAACTCATTATCGATCTACACCGCCCATCACTGGATCGATCGATGCAATTGCACCGATGACATCGGCGATCATGCTGCCTTCACACATTGCAGATGTTGATTGAAGATTATTGAACGATGGTTCGCGGAAGTGAACGCGGTATGGACGAGTTCCGCCATCAGAGACAACGTGCACGCCAGTCTCACCACGTGGTGATTCAACTGCGACATATGCCTGACCAGCAGGTACTCGGAATCCTTCAGTCACGAGTTTGAAGTGATGGATAAGGGATTCCATCGATTCACCCATGATCTCGCGGATGTGTGCGAGTGAGTTACCCATGCCATCTGCACCGACTGAGAGCTGTGATGGCCATGCGATCTTCTTATCGGCAACCATTACTGGTTGGCCTTCAAGCTTCTCTAACTTGTCGCAAGCTTGTTCGACAATGCGAAGTGATTGCTCGAGTTCTTTCATACGGATCAAGAAGCGACCGTAGACATCGGCAGAATCTGTCGTGATGACATCGAACTCATAATTTTCGTAGCCGCAATATGGCTGGGTCTTACGAAGATCCCAAGGTAGACCAGTTGAACGAAGTACTGGACCAGTGATACCAAGAGTGGTGCAGCCAGCAAGATCGAGGTACCCGATGTTCTGGGTGCGCTTCATCCAGATCGTATTTCCAACCAAGAGCTTCTCGTTATCTTTAAAGTTGATACGAAGTTGATCGACGGTCTCGCGAATCTTCTTGATCGAACCAGCAGGAATATCTTGGGCGACTCCACCCGGGCGGATATAGGCCATATTCATGCGAAGTCCTGAGATCTGCTCGAAGAGATCGAGGACGAGTTCGCGGTCGCGGAAGGCGAAGATCATTGGTGATAGAGCGCCAAGTTCGAGCGCACCAGTACCGAGGGCGACCATGTGAGAGGAGATGCGGTTGAGCTCCATCATCAAGACGCGGATCACGCTTGCGCGCTCTGGAATATCGTCGGTGATTCCAAGGAGCTTCTCTACTGACAAGCAGTAAGCAGTCTCATTGAAGATCGGAGCCAGGTAATCCATGCGAGTTACAAAGGTGACGCCCTGAGTCCACGAACGATATTCCGTGTTCTTCTCAATGCCGGTATGGAGATATCCGATACCGCAACGAACTTCAGTAACGGTCTCACCTTCGAGTTCGAGAATGATGCGAAGTACGCCGTGAGTTGATGGGTGTTGTGGACCCATATTGACGACAACGCGCTCTTCTTTTGTTGCACCGATCTCAGTTGCTAATGAATCCCAATCGCCACCTGTAACTGAGTAGACGCGACCTTCGGTCGTCTCGCGTGACTCTGCATATGGATCTGAGTGAATTGTCATCGGTATGACCTTCTCTCACTTGGTGGTGGTGTAGTCGCACCCTTGTACTCGATCGGAATTCCACCCAATGGATAATCCTTGCGTTGTGGGTGACCCTGCCAATCATCTGGCATCAAGATGCGTGTAAGTCCTGGATGGCCGTCGAAGATAATTCCGAACATGTCGTAACTCTCGCGCTCGTGCCAATTGATTCCACCCCAGACTTCAACAAGTGACGGAATATGTGGATCGCTATCTGGCACTGCAACTTCTAACCGAATGCGACGATTGTGAGTTAATGAGAGAAGTGCATAGACCGCATGAAGTTCGCGACCGCTCTCTTCTGGATAGTGCACACCATTAACACCCATGCACATTTCAAAGCGAAGAGTTTCGATGTTACGAAGCGCCATCGCAGTATCAAAGAGATGAGTGCGCTTTACATAAAGAGTGAGTTCGCCGCGGTCAACAACGATCTTCTCGATCGCTTCGCTAAATGCTGGAAAGGCGCGTTCTAGATCATCTGCAACATCATCAAAGTACCCGCCAAATGGGCGTTCTGAAGATCCTGGCGATACCTGGGTGCGAACTAAGCCGCTATACCCCGATGTATCTCCGGTGCCGTGGACGCCGAATGAACCTTTTTCTTCACTCATGCGAGTCATGCAAGTAGGCCTTTAATCTCAAGAGTTGGCTTAGCAGCGAGCGCAGCAGCTTCAGTCTCGCGGATAATGCGTTCGCGGTTAACACCAAGCTTGGCATCACCAATATTTTCGTGGAGCTTTAAGATCGCATCCATCAACATCTCTGGACGTGGTGGGCAACCAGGGAGATAGATATCGACCGGAACAATGTGATCAACGCCTTGAACGATCGCGTAGTTATTAAACATTCCACCTGATGAGGCGCATGCGCCCATCGCGATAACCCACTTTGGTGCAGCCATTTGATCGTAAATCTGACGAAGTACTGGCGCCATCTTGTTTGATACGCGACCTGCAACGATCATTAAATCTGCTTGACGTGGGGATGCGCGGAAGACTTCCATTCCAAAACGTGCCAAGTCATAACGACCTGCACCAGCTGCCATCATCTCAATAGCGCAGCAGGCTAATCCGAAGGTTGCTGGCCAGAGTGAGCTCTTGCGCATATAACCAGCAAGTTTCTCAACCGAGGTGAGAACAATTCCCGACGGTAACTTCTCTTCAAGACCCATGTGTTAGTCCCATTCCAATCCGCCACGGCGCCAGACATAGGCATAAGCAACAAAGACAGTGAGAATAAAGATGACCATCTCAACGAGTCCAAATAATCCGAGCTTGTCGAAGGTGACAGCCCATGGATAGAGGAAGACGATTTCAATATCGAAGACAATAAAGAGCATCGCAGTAAGGAAGTACTTCACTGGGAAGCGACCGCCACCAGCTGCTTGTGGTGATGGCTCAATGCCACATTCGTACGCTTCCGATTTAGCCCGGTTGTACCGTTTTGGACCAGTGATTGCGGCGATGGCAACAGAGAAGGCGGCGAACCCAAATCCAACTGCGCCTATAACAAGAATCGGGATGTAGAGATTCATGATGGCGAAAGTCTATGGCTTAGGCGCACTCTGTCACTGTGGCACAGGCCACACACGGGTTTACAGTGGGCGGGCGGTTGATGAAATCAAGGTTACGAGCGGTGGCCGATATGGACGGCGACTATCCCAAAGGTGAGGTCCTGCCAGGCGACCTTGTGCCAGCCGGCCTCCTCCATAATCGCAGCCAACTTCTTCTGATTTGGCCAGGCCTGAATCGATTCGGCGAGATAGATATAGGCCTCTGGGTTGGAGGCGACCTTCTTGGCGATAACTGGGAGGGCGCGCATCAGGTAGCGCATGTAGATAAGGCGCAAGAGCGAGTTGGTTGGGTGGCTAAATTCAGCGATCACGATCTTGCCGCCGACCTTGGTGACCCGTAAAGCCTCAGCGAGCGCAGCTTGCGTCTTCTGGGTATTGCGTAGACCAAAGGAGATCGTGGTGACATCAAAGTTCTGATCTGGGAATGGCAACTTGAGAGCATCGCCCTGCATGAAGGTGAGATCTGGATGGCGCTTTCGGCCAGCGGCCAACATGCCTTCAGAGAAATCGAGTGAGGTAACTGACGCGCCCTTATCGGCAAGCGGCCTCGAAGATGATCCAGTACCGGCAGCAATATCGAGAATCTTCATTCCTGGTCGAGGATCGATGATCGAGGTAACGACTTTGCGCCATGCCTTGGTGCGACCAAGACTTAAAAGATCATTGAGGAGGTCATATCGCTTTGCAACCCCATCAAACATCGATGCGACTTCATCGGGATCTTTATTGAGATCGGCTGCGTTACTCACGCGTATATTCTCGTCCCAGTAGGCTTTTCACACAACTTGTATGAGGAGCCACTTATGAGCATTCACCACGCAACTCCAACGCTACGTCGAGCGCTGATCTCACGTAATACCCTGACATCTCACGTCACCCTGGTTATCGGTGGCGTGCTCTTTCTAGCAGCGATGGCTCAGATCTCGGTCCCAATTCCAGGTTCACCAGTCCCAGTAACTGGCCAGACTTTGGCGACTCTTTTATTAGGTAGCGCTTATGGTGCCGCTCTCGGTGTAACAACATTTGGCGCTTACTTAGCGCTTGGCGCAGTTGGAGCCCCCTTCTTCGCGCAGGCATCCCATGGATATCACGTCATTTCTGGGGCTACTGGTGGCTACCTCGTTGGCATGCTCTTTGCGTCTGCAATCACGGGTGCGCTCGCTGGTCGCAAGTGGGATCAGAAGATCACCACTGCAATCTTCGCCATGCTAATTGGAAATATCGCAACCTTCACCGTTGGCCTGATCTGGCTCCATCACGTCACCGCACAGAGTTGGTCATGGACCATCTCAAAGGGTCTCACTCCATTCTTGCTCGGTGAGCTCATCAAAATCGCCATTGCTAGTACCACGCTGCCCACTCTCTGGCGTTTTGTCAGAGCGGAGTAAAACCGCTTAACTCCTCTATATGTCCACCCGCATCACGACCGAGATTCTTGGCGAACGCCCTGAACTCTCGGCGATCACAACCTCGCAGCCACTCAGTGCATCCTGGATTCGTGGGGGCGATGGACTCATTGGCTTTGGACGATATGCCCAGAAGAAGGTCAGTGGTGTAGATCGATTCACGCATGCCTCGCAATGGTGGTCGCACGAGCGATCAAAACTCTCCATTCAAAATAATGTTCATGGTTCGGGTACAGGGCCAATTCTCTTCGCCTCTTTCGCCTTCGATGAGAACGATGAATCCGAACTCGTCATCCCAGAAATTATTGTTGGACGCAAAGGCACCAATTCGTGGATTACCTGGATCGGCGATGGACCACAACCAAAGATTGATTCACTTCTCTCTGAATCGAATAAGCCAACATTTACTTACTCGCAGGGTGCGCTCTCTGATACCGAATGGATGAAGCGGGTTGAATCTGCGATCGGCCAGATCGCGGCCGGAGATTATGAAAAGGTCGTGCTTGCACGCGACTTAATTGCGCGAAGCGATAAGAGCGTTGATACCGCGCGGTTATTGCAATTGCTCGAGCAACAATACCCATCGACCTGGGTCTTCCTGATTGAAAATTTGATCGGTGCAACCCCAGAACTCTTGGTACGCCTCAGCAAATCACTTGTTACTTCTCGCGTCCTTGCCGGCACCATTCGCAAGACTGGAAACGAATCAGCCGATCTAGCCCTCGCCGGATCACTCGCAAAATCTTCAAAGGATCTAGAAGAGCACGAGTACGCGGTTCGATCAGTGGCTGATGCCCTTGCGCCATACTGCTCCTCAACAAATGTGCCGGAATCTCCCTTTGTTCTCCACCTTGCCAATGTCATGCACCTCGCCACCGACGTCACTGGCGTCGTCAATGAGAGCGCATCACATTCCGATATCTTCACCCTGATTAGTGCGCTTCATCCTTCTGCAGCAGTATGTGGAACTCCGACGAAGAAGGCGAAGTTCGCTATCGATGGACTCGAAGGCATGTCACGTGGCCGCTATGCCGGACCTGTCGGCTGGATCGATGCTCGTGGTGATGGTGAGATTGGTATTGCGCTGCGATGTGGATTAATTAACGAGAGCGACTCAACAGTTCGAATCTTTGCCGGTTGTGGAATCGTCGCCGGATCTAATCCGGCTGATGAATTAGCAGAAAGTCAGGCTAAGTTGATTCCGATGCGCACCGCGCTTGCAACGCTCTGATACAACTTCTTGAACTCGGTGGCATTACTCTCGCGATCTGGGACTTCCACAATCACACAACGCAGACCTTCTTCTTGACCCGCGATGATCATTGAAATGTCACTCTCACTCTTTACTCGTGTTACTGGAATTCCAAATCCACTGATGACCTTCTCGATATTTAGATTATGGGGCGTGCCGAAGATCTCTTCGAATCCATGGACTCCAGCTTGCGGCAGCGTTGAGAAGATGCCACCACCGTTGTTATCAATAATAAAGATGGTGAGATTGTCGGTAATGGAATTTACCAAGGCCGAGATATCGTGCAAGAAGGTGAGATCGCCCAAGATCGCATAACTGCGCTCAAATCGAGTAGCGATACCGAAAGCGGTAGCAATATTGCCATCGATACCGGCCAGGCCGCGATTAGCGAAAACTGATAACCCGGTGCGTGGCACTGCGCAGGCTTCAATATCTCTAATGGGGCGAGAAGATCCTACGAAGAGAGCAGAACCATCCGACAGATGAGCGGTGATCCTCTGAAGTGCAGATTGTTCACTCCATGGTCGGCTCTTGGTGAAAATGCTGTGTGCAGCTTGCGAAGCCTTATCCCAGAGCTCGTTCCACTCCTCTGGTGTTGAGTGCTTCGTGACATGAGGGATAGCAGTCAAAACTTCATCTGCCTCGCGATCGAAATCAACGTAATCCGTCCGTGGATCAATGACGACCACTCGATCGGATTCAGCGATGAAGGCATTGATACTTCGTGAAAGTGTCGTACGACCAATCACGATAATCTCTTCGGCTTTAAGCGCGGCGCGGATCTCTGGATCTGCGAGATAGATCGAAGCATGCGCTTTCGCGGATGCAAAGGAAAGTGGATCTTCAGCAACAACCGGCCAATCCAAGATGTCTGCGAACTCTTCGATCTCACTTGCCGAGAAACCGCCTCGATCATGACCAACAATTAGCACTCCGGCAGATCGAGTTTGGAGAGTCTCTCGCTCGATCAGATCCTCAGGTAGGTCAGCGAGTGTGAATCCTGCCAACCAATCGCCACCGTCATCGCTAAGAAGTGGTTCATCAAATTGAAGGTTGATGTGGATCGGACCGCCGGTCAAAATTCCAGCAAGTTCGAGTGGCGTTGCTGAATCAAAAGTTTCAACAGGAGCGAGGATTCCATCCTGCAACGTTGTCTGGCTCGCGCCAGTATTGCGAAGCCGCTCTGGACGATCTGCAGTGAGGAAGAGGACGTTCACATCTGAGTGATATGCCTCAAGGGCGGCTGGATGATAGTTCGCCACCGCGGTCCCGCTCGTACAGATCACGACGACGTAATTGCCCGTTGCCTTCGCTACGCCAAGTGCGTAAAACCCTGCTCCGCGTTCATCTAATCGCGTGTGTAGGTCTGCCAAACCAACTTGAGCAGCTTCAAAGATAGCCATGGTAAGTGGGGCATTGCGAGACCCCGGTGAAATAACAAAGTCACAAATGCCGAGTTCGAGGAGTTCGCGAATAGTCTGACGCGCCAACTTCGTTGCATTGATACTCATCGCCAACCACTCCCTTCCTTCACTGAAGCGAATGACTCGTTATTCCAGATCTCTGTCACTCTTCGCTGCCACCACTCTACGCGCTCTGACGCAGCTTGATACTTTGATAAGAGTGCTGGCACTGGTTCCGCTCTGCGGACCTGCATCTGGCCAGCCCCTGGCGTAAACGCTGGCTCGCAGATATCGGATTCCAAAAGTGAGACGGTACCAAGCCCACAGGCGTAATCAAGGTTTGGGAAGGATGCCGCAAGAGCAAGACTCTGGGAAATTCCTATTCCAGTTTCTAACGCGCTAGAGATCACAACGGGAAGTCCGATCCGACTTGCTAGTTCATGAGCAGTTTCGAATCCTCCAACTGGAGCCCATTTAAGAATTGCAATATCTGCATACTGATCCAAGAGTTCCATCGCCGCATCTAAATTCTTACGGATACCTTCATCAACTGCGATCTTAAATGGCACTTCGCGTTTTAACTTCTTGAGATCTTCAAGTGATTGACAGGGCTGTTCGATGTAATCGAAGATATTTCCAAATCGTAAGTTGTAGTCATAGAGGTGAAGTAGGGCTTCTTCTAATATCCAACCACCATTCACATCTAATCGAATCTTCGCTTCCGGCAGGAAATCCAACGTAGCTTCTACAAGTTCGGAGCCGACTTCGAAGTCATCGACTTTAATCTTTACAGTGGTGCACCCAGGAAAACGTCCAAGTATCTCCGGCACCCGATCAATTGCAACATTGGGAAGAGTTGCATTGATGGGAATGCTCTCTCGAAAGAGCGCAGGCCAGGGCTTATAAGCAGCCTCTAGTGATGCCTTAAGCCAGGTGCTTGCTTCCGCTGTGCCATATTCAAGAAATGGAGAGAACTCACTCCACCCTGCATCGCCCTGAAATATCGCGACTTCTCGGTAATCAATTCCCCGAAAGCGTGCCTTCATAGGAATCGAAAGCACCGTGAAATCTCTAAAGATTTCGGAAGGGAAAGTCATCGGAGTTAAGGGCGCTTTGGGAACTTACTAAAGTCAGGTTCGCGCTTTTCTTGGAAGGCATTACGACCTTCTTGACCTTCTTCTGACATATAGAAGAGCAAGGTGGCATCGCCAGCGAGTTGTTGAACTCCAGCGAGTCCATCATCTGCTGCATTCAATCCAGCCTTCAAGAGGCGAAGGGCCATCGGTGAATGGCGAAGCATCTCGCGACACCATGAAACTGTTTCAGCTTCGAGTTCGGCGACCGGAACGACGGTATTAACGAGTCCCATATCAAGAGCTTCTTGTGCATCGTATTGACGACATAAGAACCAGATCTCGCGCGCCTTCTTCTGGCCAACGTGTGCAGCCAGTAAACCTGCGCCATATCCACCATCGAATGAACCAACCATTGGTCCGGTCTGTCCAAACTTTGCATTATCAGCAGCAATAGTGAGATCGCAGACGACATGGAGTACATGACCGCCACCAATTGCCCAGCCAGCAACCATCGCAACCACTGGTTTTGGTAGACGACGAATCTGAATCTGCAGATCAAGAACATTGAGTCGACCAATGCCCTTCTTTGCGAGCGGATCATCACCAAGATAACCATCATCGCCACGAACGTTGATGTCGCCACCAGAACAGAATGCTTCGCTGCCTTCGCCAGTAAAGATAATGACGCCAACCTGATCATTGTCGCGAGCGAGCGCAAATGCGCGCTCTAATTCAAAGAGGGTCTGCGGGCGAAAGGCGTTGCGAACTTCTGGACGATCGATCGTAATCTTCGCCATTCCTTCAGCGACTTCATAACGGATATCGGTGAACTCCTCGCCGCCCTCGCCTGTGCTCCATGCGGGGATAGTGCGGGACCCAAATTCACGTTTGATCGGCTTGCTCATGGCGATAGCCTAGGGTCATCATGGAGAAATCGTCACTGCAGCCGTTAGCGCGCGTGCGAGCAGAGTGGGCTATTCCACAACAGCTCGAGGCGCTCGCCGATGCACTCACTGGTGCCGGCCCAGCACTCGCCTTCGGTGAAAGCTCCTATAACGAAGTGCCGCAAGGCTGCGCCCTTGTGCTCCCAACAAGTGGATCAAGCGGCGCACCGAAGTCAGTGGCACTTACCACTGGTGCAGTGATCGCATCTGCGAAGGCATCCCATTCCTTCCTTCACGCAGAACCTGGTGATCGCTGGTCGCTCTTACTTCCGACTACCCATATCGCCGGCGTAAATGTCCTCATCCGATCTCTCGAACTCGGGACTGAACTACTCGGAATCGATGATGGCGCAGATTTCACAGCGATCGTCCCTACACAACTCCATCGCGCTCTCAACGGGGATGTTCAATTACTCGAACACTTACAACATGCAAAGGCTGTATTGGTTGGTGGCGCAGCAACATCGCCTGAACTTCAAGAAGAAGCAGCGCAGAACAATATTCGCCTTGTTACAACCTATGGCATGACAGAGATGTCAGGTGGTTGTATCTATAACGGTCGTCCACTCGATGGTGTGGAAGTAAGAATCTCTGATGGCGCGATTGAACTCAATGGCCCCATGAAGGCAATCGGATATCTGGGTGAAGCACCAATTGGCGACTCATTCTTCAGAACAAGCGATACCGGCCGTCTTGAGAATGGCATCCTTGAAGTAATTGGACGAATCGATGACCAGATTATTACTGGTGGCGAGAAGCTCTCATTGGGAGCGGTTACTGATTTTCTTAACTCTGGTTCACCACAACGGTTTATCGCAATCGGCCTGCCAGATGCCGAGTGGGGAGAGGCACTCGCAATCGCAAGTGATGGCCCGATTGATGAGAGCGCAGTGAAGAGCGCACTTCGTGAACGTTTTGGCGCTCATGCATCACCCAAGCGCTTTGCGGCCAACATTGAGTTGCCACTCACAGCCCTTGGAAAGCCTGATCGCAGGACGTTATCCGAAATCTTTGGCAGACTCCCCTAATGCCCGAAAATAAATGGATTGCTGGCGCTCGCCCTAAGACGCTGCCAGCCGCAGTCGCGCCGGTATTAGTTGGCACGGCTCTTCGCCATACAGACAACCTACATGTCAATATGATCAACGCACTCCTTGCGCTGCTGGTCAGTCTCTCACTTCAAGTAGGAGTCAATTACGCCAATGATTACTCAGATGGCATTCGTGGCACAGATGCAGTGCGAGTTGGTCCAATTCGATTAGTAGGAAGCGGCCTCGCATCGGCGAAATCTGTGAAGAACGCAGCGCTGCTCACCTTCGGTTTTGCTGCAGTCGTTGGATTAATTCTCAGCGCTCGAACTTCTTGGTGGCTGGTCGCAGTTGGCGCGCTCTCAATTATCGCCGCTTGGTACTACACCGGAGGAAAAAGCCCTTACGGTTACAAAGGCCTGGGCGAAGTTTCAGTCTTTATGTTCTTCGGTATTGTGGCAACTGTTGGTAGCTATGTCGTTCAATCTCAGAAGATCACGTGGCAATCTCTCTTAGTATCGATCCCAGTGGGTTCCCTTGCCTGTGCCATTTTGGCGATCAACAATCTCCGTGATCTTCCAAAAGATGCTACCGTCAATAAGCGCACCCTCGCTGTACGACTTGGTGATCGCAATGCCCGTATCGGATTTATTTTGCTTTTGGGCCTTGCTCATCTCACCTGCATCATTGCAATGGTGATCACCCCGTGGGCGGTGGCGACTCTGCTCTTACTTCCCACCACTGTCGTCATCTCGCGCTCAATCTGGGATGGAGCCAAGGGCGCGGATCTGATTCCACTTCTTGGCAAGGTCGGCCGACTACACCTTTTGCTCTCCACCACACTTGCTATGGCACTTCTCGCGAAGCGTTAAACTAATTCCATGATCAAACTTGATGCGCTGCTCGTCTTCATTGGGATCGGCGTGCAGATTTACGCGCTCTTTGATATCGCTCGTAAGCCACAAGAGAGCTTTACTCAGTGGCCAAAATGGGCTTGGCTCATCGTCGTTATTCTCTTTGGTTTGATCGGTTCACTCGTCTGGGTCTTGTGGGGCCGCAAGCGCAATGGTGGCGGTCAGCCCCCACGACGCCGGCCGATGCGCGATCTTCCACCGGATGACAATCCAGATTTCTTGCGTAATCTCTAAGAGAGTTCTTATCTCACGTTGAATACACAACGTGACGTCGGAGTGGACTTCCCACTTCTACTCGAGGATGATCAAACTCAAGCTCTGGTCGCTCGCGCAGACCAATCTTCTTCATGACATTTATGGAGGGTTGATTAAGAACCGAGGTAATTGAGAAAATTTCTCCGATCGAAAGTTCATTCCTCACGTAATCAAAGGCCACTTGAGCGGCCTCGGTTGCATAACCTTTTCCCCAATAGCGCTTCGCTAACCGCCAACCAATTTCATTACACGGTGTGAATGTGATTTCCGGCAGTTCTAATTGTGAGAGACCAATAAAACCCATGAACTCACCTGAGCTCTTCTCTTCTGCTGCCCAGATTCCGAAGGAATCTACCAAGAGGTTTGCGCGTAACCTCTCATATGACTCTTCACTCTCCTCCCGGGTCCGAGTCCTTGGAAAGTATCGGAGCGTCTCTGGATCTTGATTCATTGCAATCCACGGTTCGAGATCGCTTGGCTGCCAATGACGAAGTAATACTCGCTCAGATTCGAGAGTTATTGCCATGTATTAATTAAAGCCCAGAATATGTATGGCGTCCCGTACCCCAGATATTTACATAGACATAGTTAAATAAGAAGGTAGATCCTGCGAAGAGGCAGAGCCAAGCGGCTTTGCGACCACGCCAACCAGCGGTTACGCGCGCATGCAGATAGGCAGCGTAGGCAACCCAGGTAATAAATGCCCAGGTCTCCTTTGGATCCCAACCCCAATAGCGGCCCCATGCAGATTCGGCCCAAATTGCGCCCGCGATCACTGCAAAGGTCCAGAGTGGAAATACAAAGGCAACGAGGCGATATGAAAGTTGATCCAGAGTCTCAAGTGATGGCAACTTCTTCGCCCACTCGTTACGACCACCGCGCTCTTCCATCCGATCCAAAATTAAATAAGTAGCTGCGATGGTATTTGCAAGAAGGAAGACACCGCCGGAGATGATCGCGGCAGATACGTGAATCGCAAGCCAGGTTGATTTGAGTGCTGGAACCAGTGGCGCACTTGGGCGATAGAGAACTGTGATTGCAGTACCAAGTGTGAGCAATACTGCGATCGAGACGGGCAGACCCAACCAACGCAACTTATATTTGATCAGCGCGAAGAGATAAGCACCGCTAAATGCGAGAGCACCGGTAATCGAGAACTCATACATATTTCCCCAAGGCACACGATGCGCTGAAGCACCGC
>Ga0208741_10000499_pt1 | contig 18454 bp, 17 predicted proteins | sample CryBogCBE03Jun09_FD_184576 | JGI IMG/M metagenome (GOLD analysis project Ga0208741, IMG submission 184576) | Freshwater microbial communities from Crystal Bog, Wisconsin, USA - CBE03Jun09 (SPAdes) | ecosystem: Environmental > Aquatic > Freshwater > Lake | place: Crystal Bog, Wisconsin, USA...
AAGCTGGATGGCGTAATTAGAGACCTTACGAACATATTGGCTGCCAAAAATGTTAGAAACGAACAGTTTGAACTGCTTTCTGTTACCAAAACTATTAAAACGGTTATCGAGCTTTTGAACTGCAAGGGAGAAATTCCGGACAACTCCGTTTCGATAGCGGTAGACGAAAGCGCAGAGGATATTTCTACGATAAAATCGTACCTGAACAGTATTTTGCATAACCTTATCAGCAATGCTTGTAAATACCGCTGTAAAAATCGCCCCTTACGTGTTTTGATAACTGTAAAAGAAATAAATGGCTACATATGTTTTAAGGTTGAGGACAATGGCATTGGCATTGACCTTGCAAAATATGGAAGCGAAGTTTTTGGTCTTTACAAACGTTTTACCACAGCAGCTGACGGCACAGGGCTAGGCTTACACATGACAAAGGCCCAAGTACATAGCTTAGGGGGCTGCATTGATGTAACAAGCACATTAGGGGAAGGTAGTTGCTTTACTGTGTATCTACCCCATGGCCAACAAGACATTACCCCATAAGTACTTGTCGGTGTTTTCAACAGCGACAGATATTTTATTCCGCGTCCAAAGCCGGTTTAAAATTTGATGTGCACATGTTGATCCTTGAATGGTACATATTAAAACCTATTTTTCAAAGGCAAAAAAGGTCACAAGCCAGCTTTACTGTCAATCAGTTTTTAAACACCTCCCCGCCGTCGGTAACAAGCCAGCTGCCTTCTGCAATTTCACTTTCCAATTCAGTATCATCCCACCCGCAATAACCGATAAACAGCTTTACCTCCTCTTTGCTTAATGTGTTGGTTTTTAAGTGCGCCACCACTTCTGTAAAATTACCACCCATGTAAATATTACCGGCCACCAAAGTGCCACCGGCTATTAAATCGGGTCGGCGGTGTATAAAAAACAGGTGTTCTGTGTCAACCGGCCCGCCGTTGTATAGTGGTACAGGCGGGCATTGCTTAAACTCCTCCAACTGGTCCAGCGTTCGGCCTAAAGCCTTGTTTACCACAAAACCCACCGAGCCGCCAGCATCGTGCTGAGTAATAAAAATGATGGCCTGTTCAAAAATAGACCCATCCAACAATGTTGTGCTTTGTATACATGTGCCTGAATACATAGCGTAAAGTTAGGGCTGTAAGTTGAAACAAGTTACAGTACAAGGTATCCATCCCTATTCAGCAGGCGACCAAGGTAACTGGCACCCAATATTTTTGTGTTACCAATTACCAACGATAGCCAGAACAACTTTTCAACAAATACTTTTGGCCCATAAAACACGGTATGCGCGCCATAAAACTTTATTGTACCACAGCGGCCTTATGGCTACTAAGCGCGGCCGCGCAAGCCCAAACTGTACAACTACCCAATGGCTGGCGCCTTTCGCCTGCCGGCAAACCGCTTACCCTAAGCAGCGACATGCCATTGAACATGGCAGTAGCACCCGGCGGCAAATACTTGGCCGTTACCAACAATGGCCGAGGCAAACAAGCGATTGACTTAGTAAACCTTGCCACTGGCAGGCTGGTAAGCAGTACCCCCATAGGCAAAGCTTGGCTGGGGCTGGCCTTTGAAAGCCGCAGGCCTTTTTTATACGCAGCAGGCGGTAACGATAATATCGTCATTCGCTATACCCTCACCAACGAAAAACTGGTAAACAAAGACACCCTAACCTTAGGTGCAGCCTGGCCCACTGAAAAAATTGGCCCCGCGGGCCTTGCTGTTGACGAAAACAACGGCCTGCTGTATGTGGTTACCAAAGAAAATAACCGCTTGTATGTATGCAGCCTGCAAACCATGCAAGTGGTGCAAAGCATTCCATTAGGCAGCCAAGCCTACACCTGTTTGCTAAACCCGGCAGGCACACAGTTGTATATTTCGGCCTGGGGCGGCGGCAAGGTTTGGGTGTACGATACCAAAGCCCGCCGTTTGGTTGATTCGGTGAACACAGAAGACCACCCTACCGATATGGCTATAACCCGCAACGGCCAATGGCTTTTTGTGGCCAATGCCAACAGCAACTCTGTATCGGTGGTACACACCGCAGCACTTACGGTTGTTGAAACATTGCAGGCGGCCTTGTACCCCATGGCACCCATCGGTTCGGCCACCAACAGTATGGCCCTTTCTGCCGACGACAAAACCCTGTATGTGGCAAATGCCGACAATAACTGCCTGGCTGTATTTAATGTAGCAAAGCCCGGCAACAGCCAAGCCAACGGTTTTATACCCACCGGCTGGTACCCTACCAGTGTTAAAGTGGCAGCCAACAAAGTGCTGGTACTAAACGGCAAGGGCCAGCGGAGTTACCCTAACCGGCATGGTTTTAACCCCTATGCCAAAGCCGGATACAAGGAGGAGGCTGTTTGGGAAAAATACCGCGCAACCTTATCCATCCTACCCGTGCCAAACAAAGCAACACTAGCACTTTATAGCCGCCAGGTATACCAAAACACACCTTACAGCAAACAAAAAGAAATTACTGCACCCGGGCTTGCAGGCAACCCCATACCCACAAAAAAGGGCGGTAGCAGCCCCATTAAATATATATTTTATGTGTTGAAAGAAAACAAAACCTATGACCAAGTACTGGGCGACATGCCCGGTGGCAACGGGGACAGCAGCCTTACCCTATTTGGGCAAAAAACCACCCCCAATGCCCACGCGCTGGCAAACCAGTTTGTGTTACTGGACAATTTTTATGTGGATGCGCAGGTAAGCGTTGACGGGCATTGCTGGTCGATGGCAGGTTACGCGACCGATTTTGTGGAAAAAAACTGGCGCTCAGACTACAGTGACCGCGGGGGCAGCGATGATTATGAGAGTGCAGGCCCTATTGCCAATACGCCCAAAGGTTATATATGGGACTATTGCAAAAGGGAGGGTGTTAGCTTTCGTGATTATGGCGAGTTTATGGACCATGTGGTGCACAAGCTGCCTGTGTTGCAAGATACCAACAACTATTGCCAACAATACCCCGCATGGGATGCTGCCATTGAGGATGTGTACCGCGAAAAAGTATTTGAACACGACTTTGATAGCTTGCTGGCCATACATGCCGTAAGGCATTTTAACACATTGTACTTACCCAATGACCACACCCTGGGGTTGGTGAAAGACAGCCTTACCCCCACAGCCTTTATAGCCGATAACGACCAAGCAGTTGGCAGGCTGGTTGACCATATTTCGCACAGTGCCATTTGGGGGCAGTCAGCCATTTTTGTGATGGAAGACGATGCGGGCAACGGTTGCGACCATGTGGATGCCCACCGATCGGTATGTTGGGTAATAAGCCCCTACATTAAAATGCACTCAGTTAACCATACCCCGTATACTACGTCCTCCGCATTAAGAACCATGGAGCTGATTGTAGGCCTGCCGCCCATGAGCCAATACGACGCCGCTGCTACGCCGATGTACAGTTGCTTTAGCAACCTGCCAAACCTAACTCCATACACCCTGCGGCAGCCATTGGTAAACACGAAAGAACGTACCACGTTTGATGCCCGCACCGTACAACCGGCACAACTGGATTTTAGCAAAGCCGACCGGGTACCAGACAGGCTGCTGAATGAAATACTATGGAAATCGGTTAAAGGCCTTAACAGCACCATGCCCACCCCCACGCGCAGCGCGTTTGTAAAAGCAACCGAAGACAGCGAATAGAAAAAAGACGGAGCAGTAATTATTGCGATTTTTTTTCGTCACCAGCACGGCATGCCGGATGGCCCTTTTATGCGCTGAAAGGCAACCACCTTGGCAATAAGCGCCTACAGCTTTATATCAAATACAAACAACACTGTTGCAAATACGTAGGCCTACCACGTATTTGCTTTATGCGTAGATTGCATAAAAAATTGTTGATGAAAAAATACATCTCTATCGCGCTGTTAATGCTGCATTGCAACCTATACGCACAAAAACATACGGCCATTGCGTTTGCGCCCACTAAATATTTCTCCGAATTTTCATCGGCCAACGCGCCATTGTTAACCATACGCCCAGGCGACACCGTGTATACCGCTACCGTAGATTGTAACGGGTTTGACAGTTTAGGCCGCCAGTTAACTGAAAAAGATGCGCTTAACCCGTTAACCGGCCCGTTTTACGTAGAGGGCGCCGAACCCGGAGATGTTGTAAAAGTCAACTTGGTAAAGTTATTCTTTAGCAGAAAAACGGCTTTCTCGTCTGCTTTTTTCCATGAAAGGGCTTTACCCGCGAGTGATTATGCGCCTTTCTCAAAAATTACTCCTGTAATTTGGGACTTAGACTTTAAAAAAATGACGGCCTCCCCTAGGATGAATTCGGCGCACTTAAAAAATTTCAACGTAAAAATACACCCTTTCCTAGGTTGTGTGGGCGTTGCACCAGAAGGTAAGCCCTTCCCCACCACCGATTCCGGACCTTTTGGCGGCAACATGGATTTTACTGCCGTTACCGACCATGCCAGCGTTTACCTGCCTGTTTACCATACTGGGGCCTTGCTTACTTTAGGCGACGGCCATGCGGCCCAAGGCGACGGCGAACTAAATTGGGATGCCATTGAAACCTCTTTGAATGTTGCATTCACGGTTGATTTGATCAAGAAACCCCTTGCTGCATTGGCCTCCCCACGGGTAGAAAACAAGGACTATTTGATGGCTGTTGGCGCAGACTCCTCACTGGATGTAGCTCTTAAAATTGCCACAAAAGGCCTGTTGCGTTGGTTGCAGGAAAAATACAACCTTACTGACGCTGAGGCTACGCAGGTAATGGGGTCGAGCTTAGAATACAAAATTGCTGAAATTGTAGACCCAAAGGTGGAGATTGTTGCGATGATTAAAAAAACCGCTTTGGCTAAGATTAGCCGGTAATACCAGTTTTTAAAAAACAAACCACACGGGCTAGCCAAAATGGGCTGCCATACCGGCTTCATAAAAAAATCCTTGGCGCGAACCAATCAAGGCATATTTTATGTTGCCACCGGCCCTAGGCAAACACTATGGCCAATACGGCGGTTTTATGTTTACGCCCCCCTGCAAGGTACAATCTACACACTCTATTGATGTGGCGTAGGGTGGGTCGTTGGTAAAAGGCTCTTGGTCAACTTTGGCATACACATTTGCCATTAATAAGGCCAATACCCCTGGGCGGTCTAAATGTACGGTATCGCAGGCGGCAAATTTACCCAATGGATATTGCCAGTTTTTAACGTCGGTATGTTTTACCCAAAGCCTAAACTGTGCAGTTGTGGTGGCCGTTATAAAACCCAAAACAGGCTCTGCAGGGTCGGTTACACAATATAAGTTGCCCGCCAATTGCGATGGCTGGGCATCAAAAATGCTGCCCAACTGCTCAGAGTTTTTGCTTAAACCTGTCCAGTAGTCAAACCCCTCCTTGGTCAACACGTTTTGGCTAACCAACATGGTATATAAAACACCCAGTTTATGGTCGGATGTGGGGATGAACATCAGTTGCTTTTTGTACACTACATCCTTTGTAAGGTTATTGGTATTCTGCATAATTACGGCTGTTGATGCAACCTTTTGCCAACAGTACTGCACCGGCGCGGGGCGGTGAACCTCAATGCCATCCTTGTACTCATAGCTAGAAGAAAAAGGGGCATGGTATTCCCACACTTCGGTAAAATTCCATTTATAATACTGTGACTTATTTTCGTCGTCGTGCGTGTTTACATAAATATACACCCCATCGTCATGCTGCTCCCAGCTAACACTATCTATGGCCGGTGCCTTTTTAAACACCACATAGCTTGAGCGGTATTGCCTATTGCCCGCAGTGGTTATACTGAGCCTAAATTTTTCGCTGGCTGCACTGGGTTGTATATTGGCCACTGCATAGGCACCGTTGCCTATTTCAACCAATGGAAATGTACGCCCGGCATCGGTTTCAACCGCCACAGTAGCCCCCGTTTCGGGAACTAAGGCCTTGGTAGTATCCGTTACCTGTACTGAACGGGTTAGGGTAATAATGGTTGAGTCCTGGCCTACAGTTATATTGCCTTCCACCACTAAATAATTGGTTTGCTTTATTGCTTCTGCGGGCAATGTATAATGTTGTTTGCAGCTAAACATACATATTAGTACAAAACACATTATTAGGTAAAAAACACGCGGATACATACTTTGTTAGGGTTTTAAAAACTGGAAGAGTAACACATGCCGAAAAATTGCCAGAAAAAATTACGACGCATCAATAAAAATCTAGTGTTGCCTACTGTAAAAAGCACGTTTAACGTTAGCAACAGTTGTTATGCAATCGTAATGAGGCCCGGCATTTTAGCAGTATAAAAGTATAATAAAATACCACAAACCAAGCGCAGTATTTTTTTCGGTTTTATTGGCGGTTTACCTCACAACACGGTGCTTCGCAAAGCGACCATTGTTTTTATAATAGTCTGATGCCCTTGATAAATACTATTTTCACCACATGAAGAAGTTTTTTTTGTACCTAATGGCAGCGTTGTATGTGGGGGCAGGGGTTAACCATTTTTTGCATCCAGCCATGTATGTAAGCATTATGCCGCCTTATATGCCGTGGCATGCTGGCTTGGTAAATGTAAGCGGTGGTGCAGAAATAGCCTTGGGGCTGCTGTTAATACCTGCCCCTACGCGGCGGCTGGCGTCTATCGGCATTATTTTTTTATTGATAGCCGTATTCCCTGCCAACGTACAAATGGCCATCAACTATGCCTACCAACACAACCCCGCCACCTGGCTGGCAATTGCGCGTTTGCCTTTGCAGGTTTTGTTAATATGGTGGGCAGCGCTTTATGATAAACGGAAGTAAGCTGCAGACCGCCTTATTGTTAAGCCAACTATTTTACCAGTGCTTTAGCTAGTTAGGTTAGGATTGGCTAATACCTTATCTAAAATGGTGCCTAACAAGTGCCGCACCCGTTGGTTAAGTACCACAGGGGTAATAATGGCCGCCCTGTCGCCAAACATGATGAACCACCGGGCAAAGCCCTCCAAAGAGGAGGTTAGGAAGGTCATTTCAACAACACCGCCTTTTGCCTCCTGGCTTACGAAACCGTGGTAATATTTTTGGCCTTCTAAATAACGCAGGGTGCCTGCATCCACCTGCATCACTACCGTATGCAGCTCTTGGTCTGCCGCAACCCGTTGCAGGTACGATTTTAAGGATGGGTGTTGCTGCCCAAACTGCTCTTCGCACAGCACAATTTTCGTAATCCGGTCAATGCGAAAATTGCGGTAATCATTCCTAAGCCGGCAAAATGCTATCAGGTACCAAAAACTGTTTTGGTAAAAAACACCTACGGGTTCAACATGGCGCGCCGTGTTTACGCTGTGTCCTATAGCGGCATAATGTATTTGCAATACATTTTTGGCCCCAATGCTTTTAAGAATGGTTTGCATGGGGTTTGTCGCACTTATAGTATGGGCCTGCGTGGGCGACTGTAGCACCTGTATACGGTCTTCTATATCTTCCAACAGGTTTTTCTCGGTGGTGCGCAGTACAGAACGCACCTTGTACATGGCAGATGCATACCCTTCGCCTGTGCTGTTGTCTGTTAATTTTTCCACCAACTTACCGGCCGTTAAAAAAGCAGTGGCCTCCTCCCGGGTAAACATCACCGGGGGCAGGCGGTAGCCTTCCATAATACTGTACCCCACACCCGCCTCCCCAATAATAGGCACGCCGGCTTCTTCCAATGTTTTTACATCTCGGTATACCGTACGTAAACTAATACTAAACCGCGCCGCAATATCCTGCGCCTTTACAATGCGCTTTGATTGTAGTTGTATTAATATGGCGGTTAGGCGGTCGAGTCTGTTCATGGGTGTAGGCTTCTACATTTTAAAAGGGCCACCCACCAAAAATAGCAAAAAACGCCGGCATAATATAGTCACCAGCCGGCTCGGCCAAGTAGCGGGGGCCGTAAAATAGCCCGTAAAAGGGGCACAAGTAAACAGTGCCGGTTAAATTTCCCGTTCACACTCCCCACCATAAGTTATATTTGCAGCCACGAAAATGATGAGTGCATGACAATTTCTTATAAATGGCTTTGCGATTACCTGCCGGAAACTATTGACCCGGAGAAATTATCGAAAATACTTACTTCGATAGGGCTGGAGGTGGAAAGCCTTGAAAAATTTGAGAGTATAAAAGGCTCTTTGGAAGGCCTGGTGGTGGGCGAGGTGCTTGAATGTGGGCAACACCCCAATGCCGATAAGCTTAAATTAACCAAGGTTTTTGTTGGCCAGGGCGATCCCCTGCAAATTGTTTGCGGCGCACCCAATGTTGCTGCCGGGCAAAAAATAGTGGTGGCCCAAGTAGGGGTAACCATACACCCGCTTAAGGGGGAACCTACTACCATGAAGGTTGCAAAAATACGCGGCGTAGAAAGCTACGGAATGATATGCGCCGAGGATGAAATTGGCATAGGCGAAAGCCATGCCGGTGTTATTGTGCTGGCAGAAAGTGCTGTGGTTGGTGCACCTGCAGCAGACTATTTTCCCGTTTACCAAGACTGGATTTACGAAATTGGCCTTACCCCTAACCGAATGGATGCCATGAGCCATATTGGCGTGGCAAAAGATGTTTGCGCCTATCTTACTTACCACCACAAAAAGCCCGCCAAGCCAAAACTGCCTTATATAAACCAGTTTAAAGCCGATACCCAAACCCTTGCCATACAAGTAACGGTTGAAAATACCGATGCCTGTGCAAGGTATGCGGGGGTTACCATTAGCGGGGTAACGGTTAAGGAATCGCCCCAATGGCTGCAGGATAAAATTAAGGCCATAGGACAGCGGCCCATTAACAACATTGTTGATATAACCAATTTTATACTGCACGAAACCGGCCAGCCGCTGCATGCCTTTGACGCCGATGAAATTACCGGCGGCGAGGTTATTGTAAAAAACTTGCCCGCAGGCAGCTTGTTTACCACCCTTGACGGAAAGGAAAGAACATTGGCGGGCGAAGAGCTAATGATTTGCAATACCCAAGGGGGTATGTGCATTGCCGGCGTGTTTGGCGGCCTGCAAAGCGGGGTAAAAACCAGCACCACCAACATATTTTTAGAAAGTGCCTGCTTTAACCCTGTTAGCATACGCAAAACATCGGTAAAACACGGGTTGCGCACCGAGGCAGCCACCCGTTTTGAAAAAGGCGTTGATGTGTCGGGTACCGTTACCGTGCTTAAGCGTGCCGCGCTGTTGATTAAGGAACTGGCAGGCGGTGAAATTGCCAGTGATTTAGTGGATGTGTACCCCAACCCCAAACCAAAAGCACAGGTAGTATTAAAAAACCACTACCTAAAAAAACTGAGCGGCAAAAACTACCACGCCGATGCCGTAAAAACAATTTTAGGCAGCCTTGGGTTTGAAATAATGCGCGAGGGCATGGATGAACTTTGGGTGGAAGTACCTTTTTCGAAGCCAGACATTAGCCTACCTGCCGACGTGGTGGAGGAAATAGTGCGCATTGACGGTTTGGATAATATTGCCATCCCCACATCCATATCCATTTCCCCTGCGGTTGACGAGCTAGGGTTGCACGAAACGCTGCGCGAAAAGCTGTCTAATTACCTGGCAGGCCTGGGCTACAACGAAATACTCACCAATAGTATAACCAACAGTAAGTATTTTGATGAGGCAACCCTTGCCCACACGGTAAAAATGATTAACAGCCTGAGCGCAGATTTAGATGTGCTGCGCCCATCTATGTTAGAAACCGCCTTGGAAAGCATGGCGTATAACATTAACCGTAAAAATACAAGCCTCAAGCTGTTTGAATTTGGCAAAACGTATTCGTCCAAATCGGCAGGCCATTATAAGGAAGAAGAACATTTTTGCGTGTATTTAACCGGCGACGCCAACGCCAACGGTTGGCGCACCAAAAGCACCCGGCAGGATGTTTTTACTGCCAAGGGCATAGCATTAAACCTGCTAGCGGTATGTGGTTTAGCCAATACCAAGGTGGAAGAGCCAATTGCTGTTGCACAAGGAAGGCAGTATGCTATCAACCACCGCAACCATCTGGTTGGATTTATTACCGAGGTTAGCCCGGCGCACCTACAGGTTTTTGACATAAAGCAGCCTGTATTTTTTGTTGACCTGCACTACAACACTTTGGTGCAAATACTCAGTAAGCAAAAAATTGTGTACACTGGCGTGCCCAAATTTCCTCCGGTGGAGCGCGACCTGGCCTTTTTGGTTGACAAGGCGGTAAAATATGCCGACATTGAGAAAACTGTTCATAAAGCCAACCTGCAAAAATTACAATCGGTAAGGCTGTTTGATGTGTTCGAGAGCGAAAAACTGGGGCAGGGCAAAAAATCAATCGCACTTAACTTCACATTTGTTGACGAAGAGAAAACCCTTACCGACAAAGAAACAGACGGCATGGTGCAGAAAATAATTGAAGCATTGGAGAAGGATGTGCAAGCCGAAGTTAGAAAATAAGAAAGTTACAGGTTCAAGCTTTCTGGTTTTTGGTAAAGACCTTGGCGCATACGTGTTTTATAAAAAGCAATAGCGCAATAATTGCTGAACGTGGGTAGCTACTGTTTAAAACCAAAAGCCAACCAACAGAGAATTAATAATTGAAACCTGCGTTTTATGGCCGATATTGACGAACAAATAAAATCAATCACGCAAAAATTGCAAATGCTGCTTAAAAGCCACCAGCAATTGCAGAAAGAACTTGCTGCCATAAAAAAAGATGCAGACCAACAAAACCTATTGCTTAAAGAAAAAAACGAAACCATACTAAAATTGCAGGAAAAGTTAGACGCCGCAAACATGAATGCCTCGCAAATGGACGCTGGAGAGAAAAAGGTTCTAGAGCAACGTATTAACGGATACCTTTCTGAAATTGAAAAATGCCTAGTATTATTAAATTCCTAGTGTATGCCAAACCTTATACCAGTTAATATACTTATTGCCGACAGGACGTACCGTTTAAAGATTGAACCAGCTGATGAAGAGAAACTGCGGAAAACAGTAAAGTTCATCAACGAAAAAATAATGGAGTTTAAAACCAATTTTGCCGGCAAAGACATGCAGGATTATATTTCGATGGCTTTTCTTTGGTTTGCCACCGAGCAAAGCGACGGGGGGGCAAACAAGGTGGGCCTAGCCGATATAGGGGCAAAATTACAAACCATAGAAGCACTGATTGACAAAGGCTTGGCCATATAAAAAAAAATCCTGCAAAGAATGCAGGAAGATTTTTTTGTTTCAAAGGGAATGAATACGAACTATTTCAAGGTAACGGATACAAGTGGTGTATAGCCCCAATCGCCGGAATTAGATGTATACCGTAGCATGTAGTACATCGTTTTCCCCTTCAGGTTGGTATCGGTAACCGTGAAGTTTGTAAGCTTGTCAATGTTGCCAGGAAGATCAATCTCCCCGATTGTACAAAGTAAACTTTGGGTAACCCCGCTCATTACTTCAATTTTAGCAACGTTGTTCGCGTACTGTGTGGCAAAATCAACCTTTATGGTTGATGCATCGGTTTGCACGGCCTGCAAATCTGCTACAGCAATGCTGCCATCTTTATAAAAAAGCTGGCCCGAGGATTTTTGCGGTATTACCACTGCCTGTTTAGAACAGGATGCTAACATTACGGAGAGCGATAATACCGCTAGTAGGATTTTCATTGGATCTTAGATTTTTCGATACTCTAATTTGTTTTCCTTAAAGCTTTCAGAAGGTACTAGGTAAAAACGGACTGATGTACATAATAAACCAAATTAGATGCCAATCAGAGAGTAGAATATAATTTATTGAATATCAATGATTTAATTTTTCAGCAAAAACACGATTTCCAATTTTGGGAAATTATCACTCTCAAAAAGAGAGAAATATTCATTTTAATAATATCTAATTCATTTTTTATCTTCGCAGCTTATGCGCTCTCATATAAAAAGCAAACATGAGACTAGGCAAAAAAGGCAAAGAACATAAGATTGTGAATCATTTTAAATTCCACATGCATGGATCAGGCAGTTTATTACATTATAATTGGCTTACTTTCACTAGCAGCGGGTGTAGCGGCGGGTAAGGCCATTTTCGCGAAAGACACGAAGAAACAAGTAGACGAGGCAGACATTCTGGCCCAAAAAATTATAGCAGAAGCCGAAATAAAGGCTGAAACTATAAAAAAAGAAAAGAATCTTGAGGCAAAAGAAAGATTTGTACAATTAAAATCAGAACACGACAGGGAAATTTTAGAAAAAAACCGGAAAATAAACGATGCTGAAAACCGGATTAAACAAAAGGAACTTGCCGCTACCCAAAAGGAATCGGCCTTAGAAAAACAGTTAAAAGACAACGAGGCTATTAAAGAAAACCTCAACAAGCAAATTGAATTAGTTAACCAAAAGCGCACCGAGCTGGAGAAACACCAGGAGGAGCATATGCGCAGGCTGGAGAAAATTGCCGGCCTAACTGCTGAGGAAGCCAAAAACCAATTGGTTGAAGGCCTAAAACAGGAAGCACACACCCAAGCCTTAGCCCTGCAACAGGAGATTATTGAAGACGCCCGCCAAAAGGCCAATAAAGAGGCACGTAAAATAATTATCCAGTCAATCCAACGTACAGCCGCCGAACAAACCATAGAAAACACGGTAACTGTCTTCAATTTGGAAAGCGACGAAATTAAAGGACAGATAATAGGCCGCGAAGGCCGTAACATCCGCGCCATTGAAGCCGCCACCGGTGTGGATTTAGTGGTAGACGATACCCCCGAAGCCATTATATTATCATCATTTGACCCCTTGCGCCGCGAAATTGCCCGCCTTAGCTTGCAGCGCTTAGTAGCTGATGGCCGGATACACCCAGCCCGTATTGAAGAAGTGGTAGAAAAAACCCGCAAACAACTGGAAGAGCAAGTGATGGAAATTGGGGAGCGCACTGTGATAGAGTTGGGTATTCACGGCCTACATAAGGAGCTGGTGCGTATTATTGGCAAAATGCGTTTCCGTTCATCATATGGCCAAAACTTGTTGATGCACAGCCGCGAGGTGGCCAACCTTTGTGCTACGATGTCAGCAGAGTTGGGCATGAGCCCCAAACTGGCAAAACGGGCTGGTTTACTACACGATATAGGTAAGGTGCCAGATGAAGAAACAGAATTGAGCCACGCTTTGCTGGGTGCAAAACTGGCTGAAAAATATGGCGAACACCCAAGTGTAATCAATGCCATTGGAGCCCACCACGATGAAATGGAAATGCAATATGTAATATCACCCATTGTGCAGGCATGTGACGCCATTAGCGGCGCAAGGCCGGGCGCAAGACGCGAGATTATGCAGCAATACCTGCAGCGTATTAAGGAACTTGAAACCCTTGCAGTATCATACCAAGGGGTTGAAAAAGCGTATGCTATACAAGCCGGCCGCGAACTAAGGGTTATAGTGGAAGCAGACAAGGTAACTGATATGGATAGCGATAAGCTAAGTTTTGAAATAGCCCAAAAAATTCAAACTGAAATGACATACCCCGGCCAAATAAAAGTTACCGTAATAAGGGAGAAAAGAGCGGTAAACATCGCCAGGTAATTGGGGGATACCTAAGATATTACTGACATCCCGAATTCTAAAAAAAAGGTATTATTTAGAATTCGGGATTTTTTATTTTGCAATTAAATATTTTACAGCTACCTTTGCCGTCCAAAAATTTAAGCCATGAGTGCAGCAGTTACATATATTCACGAGCAACTTACTGCTAAAAAGCAGCATCCAAAGTTCAAAGCGGGTGACAACGTTACCGTTAATTATAAAATTATCGAAGGCGGTAAAGAACGTATCCAAGGCTTCCGTGGCGATGTATTAAAAATACAAGGCACCGGTGCAACTTCTACGTTTACCGTGCGTAAAATATCCGACGGTGTGGGTGTTGAAAGGGTGTTCCCTTTTTTGTCTCCCAACGTTGACTCAATCCTGTTAAACAAAGTTGGTAAGGTGCGCCGTGCCAAGCTGTTTTACCTGCGTGAAAGAAGCGGTAAAAGCGCAAGGATTAAGGAAAAGAGAATGTAGTACATTGCAGTACAATAATATTGGCGGAAAATCTCGCGGGATTTTCTGCCTTTTTTATTTAACGCAAATGTTAATGTTTTTTTTTGTTTTGCATTTGTAATTATCTTTGGTTTTCATCTCAAATAAATTTATATGGGCAGTTTAGGTTTCCAGGAAATATTGCTTATTGCAGTAGTGGTGCTGGTTTTATTCGGTGGCCGTAAAATACCCGAGTTCATGAGGGGTTTAGGCCGTGGTGTTCGTGAGTTTAACGATGCCAAAGAAAATGTGAAAAGAGAGTTAGAAGAAGGTATTAAGGAGAAAGAGCAAAAGCCCACACAAGCTGTTGCTTCTAACGACTATAACGAATACCTTGAGTGGAAAAAACAGCAAGACCTGTCGGCTACAAAAGAAGCTGCAGTAAAATAAATTTGTATACCCCAAAAAGATTGCTTTTTGCTTCGAATTACTTCGGTCAAAGATTACCATCAAAAATTATTAAACGGCCAAACCACCTGTGTTGAGGCCGTTTCTTATTATTTGCAATGCATACAGCAAAACATACACCTCAATGCTTTTTTAGAGGTGTATGCCGATGAGGCTTTGGCAAGAGCGGCTGAGCTTGACGCAAAGCAGCAAGCAGGGTTGCCTTTGGGCAAACTGCATGGGGTAGTTACAGGCTTAAAAGATGTGATAAGCTACAAAGGGCACAAGCTATCAGCCTCCTCAAAAATACTGGAAGGCTTCAACGCCATCTACAACGCCACCGTTACTGAAAAATTATTGGAAGAAGGAGCTATAATAATAGGCCGCCAAAACTGCGACGAATTTGCCATGGGCAGCAGTAACGAAAACTCGGCGTTTGGCAACGTGCTTAATGCCAAGGACACGAGCAGGGTACCAGGCGGGTCGTCGGGCGGGTCTGCAGTATCTGTGCAGGCAGGCCTGTGCATGGTAAGCTTGGGCAGCGACACGGGTGGCTCAGTAAGGCAACCGGCCGACTTTTGCGGCATCGTAGGCCTTAAGCCTACCTATGGTAGGGTTTCGCGGTACGGGCTTATCGCCTACGCCTCCTCGTTTGACCAAGTGGGCGTTTTTGCAAACAGCGTTGAGGACGCAGCCTTGGTATTAGAGGTTATTGCCGGCAGTGATGATTTTGACAGCACCGCACTTACCACGCCGGTACCCCAATACTCGCAGCACCTTGACGACAACGGCAAAAAATACAAAATAGCGTATTTTAAGGAAGCATTGGAACACCCAGGCCTTGACCCGGAAATTTCAACCGCCATAAAAAATTTCATTTCCACCCTTACAGCACAAGGCCATACCGTTGAGCAGGTTGATTTTGACCTACTGGATTATATCGTACCCGCCTATTACGTATTAACAACCGCAGAAGCGAGCAGCAACCTATCCCGCTTTGACGGAATAAAATACGGATATGCCACCAAAAAGCCTGTGGGCGACCTTACGGATTATTATAAAAAAACCCGTAGCGAAGGCTTTGGCAAAGAGGTTAAGCGTCGTATTTTATTGGGTACATTTGTGCTTAGTGCAGGTTATTTTGACGCTTATTTCACTAAGGCCCAACAGGTTAGGACCATATTAACCGAGCGCACCGATGCTATTTTTAAGCAGTACGATGCCATCATATCCCCCACTGTGCCTTCTCCGGCTTTTAAGTTTGGGGAAAAAAGCAACGATCCCACAGAAATGTTTCTTGCCGATATTTATACCGTTTTTGCCAACTTGGTAGGTATACCTGGCATCTCCTTGCCACTGTTCACCAATAATTCTGGCATGAATTTTGGTATTCAAGTCATGTCCGCAAAAGAAAATGAGGAATTATTGTTTAAAATTTCTCAAAGCTTATCCAAAGCTATTTAGCGGGTTACTAAATATCAACCAATCTGCTGGTGCTAAATGGGCACAAGAGCAATTTTTTTACAAAAGGGTATAAATAATGCGGAAAACAACTACATTTTTACAGGGATTTCTGTCGGTGCACTTTTTTAGGCATTCGGCCAGCATCACTGTGCTTATGCTTTTCACCTTATCCATCATGTCTTTCCGGTTTGGCAAAATTGTTAATTTTTCTAAAAAAACTTCCACCCACACAACCGATACTAGTACCGTTAATTCAAATAAAACCATTTCGAATTTACTTGCCGACCCAATGGCAAGTGAAGACTCCGTTGTTAGAAGTTTGTTCAAGGTAAACCATACCATGGAAAGCTTTTTAAAAGACTTTAAGCGAAGGGAAACAGAAGAATTTACTGATATGAAAGTATGGGGCAAGCCATATTTTGACATGATGGACGAAGTACTGGCAAAAAACGGGCTGCCGATACAACTAAAATACCTGTGCGTAATTGAGAGCAACCTGAAGGCCGGCACTGTTTCGCACTCAGGGGCTACCGGCCCATGGCAATTGATGCCTGATGAAGGGCGTATGTTTGGGCTATGCATGAAAAAAGGTTGTGATGAAAGGAAAGATTACGAAAAAAGCACCAAAGTGGCCGCAGGTTTACTAAAGAACTTGTACAATGAGTTTGGCGACTGGCTGTTAGTGATTGGCGCCTATAATTGTGGCAATGGTGCCATGAGAAGGGCTATTGCTAAGGCGGGCTCGAGAGACTACTGGGTAGTGGAAAAATATCTGTCTGCCCAAGCGCGCAACCATGTAAAAAAGTATATTGCCACCCACTATATTTTTGAAGGAAGTGGCGGCTGGACGACCATTACCAACTTTCAGGCAGCTGAGTGCAGAGTGGCTATTGCCAAAATAAGCACTAATAAGGCAGATGATTTAACCAACACTACTACCATTGAGATACGCGGTAAATATAGCCCAACGGTACTGGTGAGCAGCCTAATGATAGATGCCGAAGTGTTTAATAAGTTAAATCCGGGCATGGCCGAGGCACTTTTGCAGGGCAAAGCATATCCGCTAACATTGCCCAATAATAAATTACCCTTGTTTTTGGCCAATAGGGTACAATTACTTCAACAAAGCCTGCAAATGTTTATTTCATCGGCCGCTACTAATTAGTGTACATACTTGTCATCTAAATATCTGAAGCCTTGCAGTTACGCGAGGCTTTTTTTGTAAGCACTTGCTGTATAGCTTCGGCTTTTAATAAGCATTCTTCGTACTCGCGGTCTGGGTTACTGTAAAACGTAATGCCGCCCCCAACAAAGTAGTTTAAGTATTGTGTAACGGTATTGTAAAAAATACTGCGTATTACTACGTTAAAATCAAAGTCACCATCTGGCTTTATATAACCAACGGCACCAGAAAAAAGCCCACGGGGGCTGGTTTCGTACTGTTCAATCAATTCCATCACCCTTCTTTTTGGTGCGCCAGTCATCGAACCCATGGGAAAGGTAGCCTGTACAATATCGGCAAAGCCCACACCGGGCTTTAACTGCCCCGTAACAGTGGAGATTAATTGGTGTACCTGCGGAAAGGTATACAGCCCAAACAGTTCCGGCACGGTAACCGTACCTTGTTTGCACACCTTGCTCAAATCATTTCGCACCAGGTCAACAACCATTACATTTTCACTCCGCTCCTTTTCGCTTGCCTGCAAAAACTGTTTAATACCGTTATCGGTATCAACACTGGTGCGGCCTCGCTTGGCCGTTCCCTTTATCGGCTGCGATATAATGGTATCCCTTATTTTTTTTAAGTACCGCTCGGGGCTGGCACACAACAAATAATTATCCTCCACCTTGTAAAAACAGCCAAATGGGGTGGGCGACACCTGCGCCAATGCACTATACACGCCAACAGGGTTCATCTTAACCGCTTCGGCATAAAATTCCTGGCAAAAATTCAACACGTAACAATCGCCTTTTTGTATATGGGCTTTTATTTTCTCAACCGCCTCTATGTAGGCTGCTTTTTCAATCCGGGGTGTAATGGCAATGTTTTCTATGCCAGTTCCATCTGGGGGCTTGCTTTGGCAAATTTGATTGAATACTTCTGTGGGGGATAATGTTAGTGATGATATGGTGGCTTCGCCACCGGCAAGCTCTATCACTACCGACGGTTGAAACAGAAACACTGTCGGGAATTGCGCAGCACTGCTATTATCATGTGCCCAACCTTCTATCTCATTCTTAAGGCCATAGCTAAGGTTGCCAAAAAGCCAATCGTTATAGCCACCGCATACCTGCCCTAGTTGGTTAATAATATTATCAGTGGGGGCAAATACACTATTGGCACCGGCGCCGGCCAAACACTCATACCCATTATATGCCTGTTTATAATGGTGGTTGTTTAAAAAGCAACAGATGCTAAATTGGTTAACCCAAGCCAGCATCTGTTGTTTAAATGTGTCAATATCGGTTATGCCAAATGTGGCAATACTCCTCTGCAAGTTACAATTGGGGGTAAATTAAAAATCGTCCTCATCACCATCATCAAAGCAGCTG
>Ga0208741_10000500_pt1 | contig 18453 bp, 12 predicted proteins | sample CryBogCBE03Jun09_FD_184576 | JGI IMG/M metagenome (GOLD analysis project Ga0208741, IMG submission 184576) | Freshwater microbial communities from Crystal Bog, Wisconsin, USA - CBE03Jun09 (SPAdes) | ecosystem: Environmental > Aquatic > Freshwater > Lake | place: Crystal Bog, Wisconsin, USA...
GCTGCCCTGTGTGAGCCTTAATTTTTACCAGCGTTGCACCGACTGCGATGAAAAACACTGCGGCCTGCACCGCATTATGTGCGAAGTGCGCGATGCCAACCTGGCCATATTGGAAAACAAAACAGTGGCTGATATTTCAGACTTTTAGCAGGCACCTACCATCAAAGCCTTTTTCATCACCTTGCTGGGCATTGGCCACCAGCTAATATGTACTTACCCATGGTGCAGCTTAATATACCACAGTTTAAAAAAGGCACGGCACTCTGTGCTTTGTTGGCTTTACTGCTATTTACCTGTTCGTTTGTGCTAGGAAAAAACGAATTTTTCCTGCTGCTGAATGCAGACCTAGGCTTGGTGGCCGACTATTTTTTTGCCGCATGGACCAATGGAGGAAATGGCATTGCATGGGTGCTGGCTTTGGTGGCGGGTTTATTTATATTAAAAAAGCCAAAAGCATGGCCCCTGCTGGTAAGCGGTTTTGTTGTGTCAACTATTGTAACCCAAGTACCCAAAAATTTTATTTTCACCAACCAGTTGCGCCCTTGGTATGCCATAACAAACCATGCGCTAGTACATCATGTATCTTTTGTAGAACCTTTGCATTCGTCCAGCTTCCCTTCCGGCCATACCATGACGGCCTTCACCATCTACCTTATTATTTGCTTGTTGGCCAATAACAAATGGTGGTTGTACGTAGGCTTTGCTTACGCGGTATTGGTAGGCTACTCCCGCATTTACCTTGCCCAGCATTTTCCACTAGATGTTGCCGGGGGTATTACCGGGGCTGTATTATCAGTGTGGGTATCAGTGATGGTGCAAAAGGCGGTTGACAACAAACAGCCAGCCAAGCACAAATAAGCCAGTATTGTTTACCCGCCTATATTTTACCGCTTAACAAACTTCTCAACAGTGTTACTCCCCTTGTAATGTATCTGTAAAAAGTAAATACCCGCGGCAAGGCCGGCTGTGTTTATTGTAACAAGACTGCCGCTTAGGCTGTTAACCTGCTTTGTAAGTATTGTTTTACCAACCATGCTTGTTATAATGAATGAAACCGGGCCGGAAACGTTATGTAGCTTCACAAATAGTACATCGGCAACTGGGTTGGGGTATATTAACACCCGGGCTTCACTATAACCGATGGTATTAATTGCCAGCGTTTTGCTATACGTAAGCCGTCCGTTTTTATCCACTTCTTTCAGGCGGTAATACAGGGCACTGGGTAATGGGCCAAGGCTTGATAGCTGTTCGTCAACATATTGGTAATTTTGTGTTGTATTGCCACTCACCGCTGCAACCTTACCAATGCTGCCAAACAGCCTTCCGTCTGTACTGCGTTGTACATCAAAGTACGAGGCGCCTACCCCAACGGCAGTTTGCCAACGCAGCAAAGTGGTATGGTGGGCAATACTGCCATCAAACTGCATAAAGGTGACAGGTAGTAGAGTACCTATAGTAATAGTATCACTGTTTAAATACAAGCTCCAAGTACCCGGTGCATATCCACAGGCATCATCAACCATATTGGCATAATAATCACCTGGCAAGTAGGGTACCGTTATAGAGTCCTTCATTAATTTACAAATAGGGTTTGTGTTAATATCGATGTAGGTAGTATTTCCATCTGCAATTCTATCAATCTGAGAACTAATTATCAGCCCGGTGGGCGAGTAAATTACCGGATAAAATGTAATACTGTCGTTTGTGGGGTGTATAAAATAACGCATAGGTACCCCTACAGACTGCGGATAGGATATTACGTTGTGGTGGCGCACCAAAAACTCTATCCTAAAATCAAAGCTGTTGTAAGTAAGGTCAATTTGCATTTTGGGCGACAAAGCCAACAAAGGGCTAATATAGCCGGTTAATTTATTGTGGCTAAAATCAAAAAATTGGGCCGCGGTAAGTAGGTTTAAAGAATCTGAAATGCCAGTACTTACCAGGTTGTTATTGGGCAGGTTTATCTTGGTTACCCGCCCGCCGCTTACTGTAAGGCCATACCAATCAGACAGTTGGGCGCTGGTAAGCCAATTGGCATGGTTTGTCCAATTAGGCCCGCCGGTGGAGTTGTAAAAAGCCACTACCGCTAAAGAATCCGCTTGCGCTATGGTTCGGGCTGTTGGTAAAACAAAAAAAACAATGCCAGCAAATATTTTCGTGAAAGTAGTTTTCATAAAGGCCGGTTGAAAAAGGGTTAAAAACTAGGTACAAACAAATATATAAAAATTTTACATAAACTTCGACTACAAAGCTTTCAATAAAAGATTTGCCATTGGAAAAGAGTACCTTGCCCAAGTCAGGTCACCCCTAGCAGGTAAAAAAACATAAAACCCTTTACACATCCAACAAATACGCAAAATTTGCCCGTCCGGCCCCTCGGCAGTACGGGCGTTCAAACAAACCTTATTGTACCACCAACGTTTCCTTCAACCGTATATCCCTTGAGGAGGCACCTATCATAATCCTAAAATCGCCGGGCTCAACCACCGTTTGCATTTGTGCGTTCAGCATGCTTAACATGGCCGGTGTTATGGTAAAGCTAACTTCTTTTGTTTCGCCGGCGGCCAGGTGTATACGTTGGAAGCCTTTCAACTCCATCACGGGCCTTGCCACGCTTGCCAGCACATCGCGTATGTACAATTGCACCACTTCATCGCCATCCATTTTACCCGTGTTGGTAACTTTGCAATGCACGGTGGTGGTGGTGGCGGTGTCAATCACAGCGTTGTCAAACCGCATATCGCTATAAGTAAAATTGGTATAACTAAGGCCATACCCAAACGGAAACAAGGGTAGGCCGCTAAGGTTGTTGTAATCATCGCCACGGCCAGTGGGCTTGTGGTTGTAAACCAGCGGCAGTTGTGCCTCGCTCACCGGGAAGGTTATTGGCAACCTACCGGCCGGGTTATAGTCGCCGAACAAAATGTGCGCAACCGAGTGGCCACCTTCCTCTCCGGGGTACCAAACATCCAACACGCTGCTAACCTTGCCCAGCCAATTGTTCATGGTTATGGCACTGCCGCCCACCAAAACAACCACCACAGGCTTGCCAGTGGCAGCCACACGGCGTATCAACTCTTCCTGGTGGCCGGGTAGGTTTATCATTGCCCTATCTTGAAACTCGCCTTCAATAACACCCGCGGCAATCACGGCCACGTCTGCTTTTTGGGCGGCTGCAACAGCCTTGTTTATTTTGGCGTTCCAATCATCTTGCACGCCAATGTTCCAAACCAGCTTAATGTGTGCGTTACCGTTGGGTTCAAAAAACTCGGCTTTAATATCGTAGGCTTTGCCCTTCACAAAAGTATAGTCGGCCAGTTTGGTGCTATAGGTTTGTTTTTGCCAGTTATCAATCACCAATTTGCCGTTTATGTACAGGCGGTACCCATCGTTGCCATCCAACCCAATTTTATAGGTGCCGCTGGCCGGGGCATTCAATTGGCCGGTCCAACGGGCAGAGTAAAAGTCGAGGTTAACGCCTTTGCTGGGCGATGATAACGTCCATTGAAAGTTGATGTCTTTATCCAACCTGGTAACTACGGGTTGCCCGCTAACGGCAACATTGTTAAAATATTCGCCTTTCAGGCCTTCGGTGGTTTTGCCGTCAATGGTTGTGCTTAAATTAGCGGAAGGTACTACCACCCATTCGGTGGTTTTTATGCCGCAGCCGGGTTCATACAACACGTGTATGGAGTCTCCGCCCCTGCCTTTGATGCCTTCTAAAATGCTCACCTTGTTGTTGCCTGCGCCGCTGTAGCCGCCCAGCCTGGCATCCGCGGCATCATCACCAATAACGGCAATGGTTTTTACATTCCTTTTAAAGGGCAAAACATTTTGCTCGTTTTTTAACAGCACAATCGATTCAAAAGCGGCTTTTCTGGCAAGCCTTGACCGTTCGGGGTTATTTACCCATTTCTTGGCATCCTCATCTGAAATATAGGGGTGGTCAAACAAGCCCAGTTCAAACTTTGCCCTCAACACACGGGCCACACCGTCGTTCATGCGGGCAGTGTCAATACGGCCGTCGTAAAAAGGCTGTTCAAACAGCTTGTGGTGGTTGTAATCTGTTTGAAAAATAACGTCCAGTCCCCCGTTAACGGCATGCTGGCCAGCCTCGGCATAGTCTTTGGCCGTGTACGTAAGCACCACATCGCCGCCCACGGCATTGGCATCAGATATTACAAAGCCTTTAAAACCCCAGTCGCCCTTCAGTTTTTTTTCCAGCAACCATTTGTTGGAGGAAGAAGAGGTGCCGTCCAGCGTATTATACGCAGTCATGATGGAACGTGAACCGGCCTCCTTAAAACAGGCCTCAAACGGCGGCAAATACACCTCTTCCAACAGGCGCTCGTTAAAATGTATCGGGTAGCTGTCGCGGCCGCCGTCGCCAACATTGGCAATAAAATGTTTGGGGGTGGTTATAACACCGTTTCGTTCAAACGCGCCGCAAAAAGCCACGGCCATGCGGCTGGCCAGGTAGGGGTCTTCACCATAGGTTTCTTCCACGCGGCCCCAGCGCACATCACTGGCAATGTTTATCACGGGGCTTAAAATATCGCGTATGCCGCGTATTTTGGCATCGCCTGCTATGGCGGTGGCAACATCGTGCATCAAGCTGGTATCAAACGTGGCCGCCAAGCCGATGGCCTGCGGAAACACTGTGGCATCGCTGCGTACCAGGCCATGCAGGGCTTCGTCAAAAAATATGATGGGTATGCCCAGCCGGCTTTTTTCAATAAAATATTGTTGGATAGCGTTTGTTTTTTTGGCCATGGCATACGTGTTTTCGCCCATGCCATAATGCAGTAACTGGCCGGCTTCGTCGCCTTGCGCGGCCGCGCTTACCTGCAGGCCAAATATGCCAGCCCGGTATTTGTTGGAGTCAGCGCCGTTCAAATCGCCGGGTATCATAAACATCTGCCACGATTTTTCCTCGGGCGTCATCCTTCCCAACAGGTCTTTTACCCTTACCTCTGTGGGCAGGGCCGGGTTTTTATAGGGCAATAGGTTTTGCGCAAAACCACCCAATAGGGTGCATAGCATTAAAACGGTAAGTGCAGATATTTTTCTCATAATAAGGGGGTGAAGGTGGTAAATATGTTTAAATAAAAGTTAGCTGATTTAAACGCTGTATAGTAATATTTTAACTTTATACTATGCGTTGCTCTGATTGTTTTTTTGCGAAGTTACTTTTACGGTGTAGCCTAAGGTAGGGGTTAATTCGCCTCACCCCAACCTTAGTTTTAGCGGATGAGGCATTAACAATCGCCTCACCCCAACCCCTCTCCTTGCGGAGCGGGGCAAGAAAGCGTACTGCAAACCTTGTATTTTTTTTGGGGGGGGACAAACTGAAGAACAGCTATTGTGCTTCGTTGTGTCACTCCCTTCAACAGTTGGCACTTATTTGGGCTTAAACCCTATTATTTCAGTGTTGTAGGTGTAAACCTCACCAATGGCGAGTTAAACCTTTTCAGGGGTTGTGGTTTAACCGGGCGCTAAACTTGAAAGTGATGTTGGGTGCTGGATGGCATGCTTAACTGTAGGAGATACCTGCCTTCGCAGGCATGACGGCGCGTAAATATTTGCAATCACAGAAGTTGGCTTTGCCTGTTAATTAGAAGTACAAAGACCGAAACAGCACTGCCCACAAGCTAACTTAAAACGGTAGTTTAGGGCTTGATGAAACGGCGTAAACCACAGTAGTATAAAGACGAACGAGCTGTGATACACCATCACGCAAGAAGACAAAAAGTAAAGAAGATCGCTGCTACACATGGGGAGGCGTGGCAAGGCAAAAACTCGCGGAGCGATTGGGTTTTGCCTTGACTTTTTTTGGTTCTTTTTTGCGTCAAGGCAAAAAAGAACAAGACAAGAAATAGAAGTGGCATGAAGAAAAAAAACGCTGATATGCCACAGCCAAAGTGCATTTCGGCACCGCAAGCGGCACCACAAAACGTAAAGAAGAAAATATGATGATAGCTAAATATACAGTAATGAGAAAAATCTGCTTCGTGGCATGCGTGTTATTGGCATGCAATTATGCATTCGCACAAAACACCTATGAATTAAACAGCGGCTGGTTTTGCCAAAAAGCCCGTTCGGTTACCGTAGGCGGTGCCGAACTGTCAAAGCCTGCCTATGCCCTAAAAAACTGGCTGCCCGCCACCGTGCCCGGCACGGTGCTAACCACCCTGCTTGACAACAAGCTTGTGCCAGACCCATTTTATGGCATGAACAACGAAAAAATACCCGATATATACAACACCGGCCGCGACTACTACACCTACTGGTTTGTAAAAGACTTTAAGGAAACCGCAACCAGCAGCGGCGGATTGGTATGGCTAAACCTTAGGGGTATTAATTACAGCTGCGATGTGTACCTGAACGGCCATAAGCTAAACACCCAAACCCATGTAGGCATGTACCTGCGGCAGGAATACAATATAACCCCTTGGCTTGCCGCAAATGGTAACAACCGCCTGGCGGTAATAGTGTACCCGCCCAACCCCGTGGGCAACCCCAACGGCGGCCAAGGCGGCGACGGCGAAATTGCCCACAGCATAACCCACCAGTACGTGGCCGGTTGGGACTGGATACAGCCCATACGCGACCGCAACACCGGCATTTGGGATAAAGTAACCATTGAAAAAACAGTAGGCATTAACCTTAAAAACCCGCATGTGGTAACGCTGGTACCCGGTGTGCGCCTGCCGGGCAGTGCGGCCCAGCAGCCAGCCATTGTTAAAGTATCGGCGGAGGTTGAAAACCCATCGGCAAAAATGATACACGGCACCTTGCAATACACATTGGCAGGCAATATTGTAAAACAGGCCATAACCTTGCAGCCCAATACCACTTTGGAGGTAACCCTACCCGATTTTACCCTTGCCAACCCAAAAATTTGGTGGCCCAACGGCTACGGCCCACAAAACCTGTACAATATTACGCTACAGTGTAAGGGTGAGGGTGGCGTTACCATGGACGAAGAACAGGTACAATTCGGTGTTCGCGAATTGCAAACCCAATGGAACGAGCATACCCGCAGCATGCAGGTGCTGGTAAACGGGCAGAAAGTGTTTATTAAGGGCGGCAACTGGATTATCTCTGATGAGATGCTGCGTTTTTCCAACGAGCGGTACGATGCGGAAGTGCGCTTTCACAGGGATATGAACCTTAACCTCATCCGTATATGGGGCGGTGCCATTACCGAACGCCCCGAATTTTACGATGCCTGCGATAAATACGGCTTGCTGGTGTTCCAGGATTTTTGGAACAGCGGTGACTGCAACGGCCGCTGGCAAGACCCTATGAAAAAGGAGAGCCAATGGGTGCGCAGGCAATACCCTGATGACCACCAATTGTTTTTATCCAGCGCGGTTGACCAGGTAAAACTCATCCGCAACCACCCTTCGCTGGCATTGTGGTGCGGCGGCAACGAGATTACCCCCACGGATGATATACTGCTGCCGTTAAAAGATTCCATCATTGCCAAATTGGACGGCACACGGTATTTTTTTGATTATTCCAACTCCGACAGCATGTCGTTCAACACCCTAGGCGGCAATGGTGACGGCCCGTACGGCATACAAGACATTAAAACATTTTTTGGCCAGCGAACCTTTCCCTTTAATTCGGAGGTAGGCTCGGTTGGCGTGGGCGATTATACCTCGCTCGCACGTTTCCTGCCCAAGGAAAACCTCGAGGCCTTCCCGCCCGCCGATAATAAAGAAGACTCTGTTTGGCAGTACCACAAGTACATCGGCTATGGCAAGTACATCAACGCCTATGGCGCACCCACCAACACAAAAGATTTTGCCAATAAAGCACAGTTGCTCAATTACGACCAGTACCGCGGCCTCGCCGAAGGCTTCACTGCCAACATGTGGGATTGGTACACGGGCTTCATCATTTGGAAAACGCAAAACCCCTGGACTGCCCTGCGCGGGCAGATGTACGACTATTATTTAGACCCCAACGCCTGCCTGTACGGCCTACACAACGGCAGCGAGCTGTTGCACATTATGTTCAGTCCGGTTGACAGCATGGTGATGATTGCCAACAACACCTTTGCCACCCAACGTAACCTGATGATACAGGTAAAAACCTACGACATGCTGGGCCACGAAACACTGGTTACCGATGTGTTTAATGAAATTGGCCCCACCAACGTAAAAAAATACATACCCATTGCCAATGTATTGTCGAAAGCTGGTAAAAAGGAAGGCGTATTTTTATCGTTACGCTTGTTGGACATTAACCAAAAAACGGTAAGCAATAACCTGTACTGGCTGCCCGACAGCAGTGGCAATTATAGCGGCCTGCAACATATAAGCGCAGCGAGGCCTACCATTAAAGCTACCAAAGTTGGCGATGGTAAGGCTGCTGTAACCATCAGCAACCCGGCGGGCGGGCCGGTGGCGTTTTTCAGCAGGGTATCCGCTGTGGACGCGGTAACACATGTGCGCATATTGCCTGTGTTTTACAGCGACAATTATGTTTCCGTGTTGCCGGGGGAGAGCAAAACCATTACGGTTGATTTTTCCAAAGCCAAGGCCAGCGGCGAACCGTTGATTGCCGTGGAAGGTTGGAATGTTGGGGAGCAGTTTATCGTGATTGAATAACATTGGGGGCCGCCATACCTGCGGAGGCAGGCATCTCACAAGGCTTAACCGGTGCGGATAAACTTTGCAATGGCTGTGTTGTAAACGGGCTTTATAGACTTTGGCGTGCCGTTGTGTTTTATATAGCATCCTTACCTTTAGGAGATACATGCCTTCGCAGGTATGACGGTTCGTAGAGGTTAGTGGGTACCGGTGTTATATTGGCGGGGCTAAGGCAGCGTTACACTTTCTCGTCATGCCTGCGGAGGCAGGCATCTCACAAGGCTTAACCGGTGCGAATAAACTTTGCAATGGCTGTGTTGTAAATAGGCGTGATTGACTTTTGAGTGGTGTTGCTTTTTAGGCTACATGCTTAACTTTAGGAGATACCTGTCCGCTGCGGCGGATATGACGGCTCGCAAGGTTTTGTGCAATCCAATTTGTCATGGCTTTTTTTCGCCTCACCCCAAACCCCTCTCCTCGCGGTAGAGGGGCTTTGCGAAGAACGCCGTTTGAAAAATGGGGTTTTTACCCGCGACAGTTTTAAATAGACCCCGAAGAATTTTGTAGTTACTAAAGTTATTTTAGCTTGCAAATGGAGCGGAATAGTAATCGACGTAATGTGCAGCTTACAAGTTGATTAAAACGGTAGTTTAGGGCTGTGTATAAACAGCACATGCCACAGTCGATAAAACAGAAGCATGTATTGACAAGGCATCACGCAAGAGAATAAAGAGTAAGCAAGTACGCTGCGACATTTGGGGAGGCGATGGCCCGGCAAAGCGGCGGAGCTTCGCGTTTGCCTTGATTTTTTGGTTCTTTTGGATCAAGCCAAAAGAACATAATAAAAACTGACGTCGTAAGAATCAGAGAAAACGGTGAGCAACCGTAACGTCAGTTAGAAACCTAAGTTGTAGAAAAAAAAACAATTATACGAATGCTTACAATGAAAAAATATAACCTGGTAGGAATATGCGTTGCATTCGCAACCCTATGCCACGCGCAAGCGATTATCACCAATACATACAAAACCACAGACACCACCATACCGCACTTAAAAATTGAAAGGGCGTTTGTGTACACCCCAGATACCGCATGGCTGTATAGCCACCACTCGTCCATCATCCATTTTAAAGACAAGTTCATAGCCATTTGGTCCAACGGCTTAGTGGGGGAAGACCTGCCCGGCCAGCGGGTGGTATTTTCTGTGTCCAAAGATTTTTTCCATTGGACAAAGCCAAGGGTACTGTCCAACCCATCCCGCTACAAAAAAGACACGCTGAATGTGTTAACCGCCGCAGGTTTCCACCAGTTTAACGACACACTCGTGGCCTACTACGGCGAATACTCCCCACAAAAAACGAATACGCATCTGTGGGCGCGTATCAGCACCGACGGCGAGCATTGGGGCAAACCCATGGACATGCATGTACCCGTAAACCCCAACCATGGCCCGCAGCCCACCACCAGCGGCAGGCTCATCATCAGCGGCAATTTCACCTACCCCTACACGGATGATTACCGGGGATTGACGGGCTGGAAAACACTCAGCTTTTACCCAGATAGCTTATACAAAGAAGATAACCCCGAAACGTTTTATACACCGGCCCTAAAGTATGGGTTTCCCCCGCTGTGCGAAACCTCATTTTACCAAACAGACGATGGCGTAATACATGCCCTGCTGCGTGTAACGGATGATGACTGGAAAGGCTGGTTATGGCAAACGGAAAGCGATGACAATGGGGCACACTGGGCCATGCCCGTGCAAAGCAAATTTACCGACAACGACAGCAAGTTCCATTTTGGCAGGCTGCCCAATGGCGGGTTTTATTATGTGGGCATACCCGACACCCTGCGCCGCCACGAACGGATACCGCTGGTACTCTCCACCAGTAAAGACGGTGTGCTGTTTAACAAAAACTACATCATCGCCGACAAACCCTACAAAATGAAAAAAGACGGCTTGTATAAAGACGGGCAGTATGGCTACCCCACTACCATATTGTATGGCGGGTATATGTATGTAATAATTTCAAGATTGAAGGAAGCGGTGGAGGTGATCAGGTTTAAGGTGGAGGGGTTGTAGGGGATCGGCAGCTGGGAACGACCAAAAACCTACAATAACCCACAGTGATCCATGCCCCCAGATGACGACTCATTTTTGAAACGCTACGAGTATTTAGATTGACGGTACAATGGTAAAAAATAACATGATGAAATATCCAAAAGCAGTTATTGGGAAAATGAATTTCTTCGTATTAACCGCCTGCTTATCACTGTGCATGGCAACTGCCACCCATGCACAGCAAAAGCACAACTTCACCCTTAGCAAAGGCGATTTTTTATTGGATGGCAAGCCTTTTCAAATCATTTCCGGCGAAATGCACCCGGCACGTATACCCCGCGCGTACTGGCAGCAGCGCATACGCATGGCCAAGGCCATGGGCTGCAACACCATTGCCGCTTATATTTTCTGGAACTACCAGGAGAGCGCGCCCGCCGTGTTCGACTTTAGCAGCACCAACCACGATGTTGCGGCATTCATCCGTTTGTGCCAGCAGGAAGGCATGTGGGTGCTGCTGCGCCCCGGCCCGTATGTGTGCGCCGAGTGGGATTTTGGCGGCCTGCCACCTTACCTGCTAAAAATACCAGACATCAAGCTGCGCTGTATGGACAGCCGTTATATGGCTGCCGCAACGCGCTACATTAACCGCTTGGCCAAAGAGGTATCCCCGCTGCAATGCACCAACGGCGGCCCGATACTGATGGTGCAGGTAGAGAATGAATATGGCAGCTACGGCAACGACAAAACCTATATTAAAACCCTGCGCGACTTATGGGTAAAGGTTGGCATACACGTACCCTTTTACACCAGCGACGGGCCTACAGATTTTATGCTGGATGCGGGCAATGTTGACGGCGCGGCCATAGGCCTTGACAGCGGGGGCAACGATGGCGATTTTGCCACGGCCCAAAAGCACAACCCCAACGTGCCTGCTTTTAGCGGCGAAACCTACCCCGGCTGGCTTACCCATTGGAAGGAAGCTTGGCAACGTACCGACACCTCTGTACTGTCCGACTTGCGCTACCTGTTGCAACACAAACGCAGCTTTAACCTGTACGTGGTACACGGCGGCACCAATTTTGGCTTTACGGCGGGTGCCAACGCGTTTACCCCCACCCAATACCAGCCAGATGTTACCAGCTACGATTATGACGCGCCCATCACAGAACAGGGCCAGCCTGCGCCCAAGTATTACGCCATACGCAACCTGATAAGCCAGTACGTAAGCCACCCCCTGCCGGAGATTCCGCCAGCGCCACCGGTGGTTGACATACCGGCGTTTACCATGCAACCCTTTACCAGCGTTTGGCAGCAGTTGCCAGCGCCGGTGTACTCACCGCAGCCCAAACCGATGGAAGCCCTGGGCCAGGAAAGCGGCTTTATCCTCTACCGCACCAAACTGGTGGGCCATAAAAGCGGCAAGCTTACCATTACCGAACCGCATGACTATGCAGTAGTGTTTTTAAACGGCAAGTTGATAGACTCCGTATACCGCGACGGTGGCAACTGGACGGTAACACTGCCCAAAACCGATGTTAAAGACCCCCAACTGGATATTTTGGTGGAAGCCATGGGCCACATAAATTTTGCACAATACATGGTTGACCGCAAGGGCATTACCGACCGGGTAACCCTTAACGGCATGACGCTGATGGACTGGCAGATTTTTAACCTGCCGATGGGTGACAAATTTATAGCCTCCCTCAAAAAAAACGCCAATGGAGATGCACTGCATGACGGCGTTTTCTTTAGAGGCAGCTTTACCCTGGAGGCTACCGCCGACACTTATTTGGATGTAAGCCATTTTAAAAAAGGTGTGGTATGGGTAAACGGCCATAACCTCGGCCGTTTGTGGAATGTGGGTCCGCAGCAACGCTTGTACTGCCCCGCCGACTGGCTAAAAAAAGGCACCAATGAGGTGGTTATATTCGACCTGCACCTTACTACCGAAACCACGGTGAAAGGGGTAAAAACGTCGGAATAGCCTAGGACACGCAGCCGCATTTGTTATAATACTGCGACTAGCGGAATAAGCCGAAAGATAGATGAGCAAATTATTGGCAAGTTCTTTTTTGTCTTCCTTTGCGCCTTAGCGTCTTTGCGCGACTATTTTTGCCGCCGCCGCAGGCGGGGCCGTAGGTGTCACGCAAAGGCGCAAGGGTGCAAAGATTATGCGTAGAAAAAATTATATATCGGCAATAGGTTATCAAACCTTACACGTTTTACTTCGCGCCTTAGTGTCTTTGCGCGACTATTTATTGCCACCGCCGCAGGCGGGGCTTTAGGTGTCGCGCAAAGGCGCAACGGCGCAAAGATTATGCGTAGAAAAAATTATACCTTGCTAATAGGTTATCAAACCTTACACCTTTTACTTTGCGCCTTAGCGTCTTTGCGTGACTATTTTTTGCCACCGCCGCAGGCGGGGCTATGGGTTTCGCGCAAAGACGCAAGGGCGCAAAGATTATGCGTAGAAAAAATTATACCTTGACAATATTATGAAACCTTACCTCTTTTACTTCGCGCCTTAGCGTCTTTGCGCGACTATTTATTGCCACCGCCGAAGGCGGGGCTGTAGGTGTCACGCAACGGCGCAAAGATTATGCGTAGAAAAAATTATACCTTGCCAATAGGTTATCAAACCTTACACCTTTTACTTCGCGCCTTAGCGTCTTTGCGTGACTATTTATTGCCACTGCCGCAGGCGGGGCCATTGATGCAACAGCAAAAAGGCGAAAACGAAATCATGCCGCTTTGCGGGATTGCTTAAAACACAACCATGACAGAAGAATTTACCATAACTGTGCCGTATAAAGGTGATGACTTGGCCTTTACCGCCAGGCTTTTATTGCAAGGATATTCGCACCAGTTTGAAGTAGACATTAACGGCGTATTGGTACATTTTGAACCGGACGACAGCGGCAGCTACCGGGTGTTAAAGATGCCTTGGCAGGAAGAGAAAGAATTGCTGCAGATTGACAAAGCTTTACTCGCCGCCATCAGCAGCAGCATTGAGGCCATATTGGCCTAGCCTACCAAAAAGATTTGTATGGTGATACAGAAACATACGCTAGCGTTTTTAACCGACTTGTCTGCAAACAACAACAGGGAATGGTTTAATACCCATAAAAACAGGTACGCTGCCGCACATGGCAACATGGTTGCTTTTGCGGATGCGTTGCTTGCTGAAATGAACACCCACGATACCATTGAAACCATTTCGGGCAAAAACAGCCTGCATAGGATTTATAAAGACGTACGGTTTTCGAAAGACAAAACGCCGTACAATACCCATTGGGGTGGCAGTTTTAAAAGGGCTACCAACAAACTACGCGGCGGGTATTATTTTCACATAGCGCCGGGCAGCTCTTTTTTGGCAGGTGGCTTTTGGGGCCCCAACCCCAGTGACATGCGTAAAATACGGCAAGATATAGATTACAATTACCCCGACTGGCAAAAGCTGCTGCACAATAAAACATTGGTAGACACCTTCGGCAAGCTGGCGGGAGAGCAACTCAGCTCCGCCCCAAGGGGATACGGCAAAGACCACCCCGCCATCGAACTGCTGCGCTACAAACAGTTTTTGCTCAGGCACCCATTTACGGATGAAGAGGTGCTCAACAAAAACTTTGTGCAACAGGTAAACAGCGTGTTTAAAAAAATGCGTCCCTTCCTCAATTTTATGAGCGAGGTGCTAACCACCGATGCCAATGGGGTACCAGATGTGGATTAGGTGTAGGTTTTGCAAATATGCTTTAACCAAAGTGGTTTATTTTGGTGTTCGGAATCCCTTCCTCAAACTCACGAAGCACGTAATTCTCGTTTGCCACAGTGCTTTTCATGCCCGGTGTACACAAATTGAAGGCAGCTAACTAATACCGCCCTTCCGGTATGTAAACCAGGCCCTTACTGAGCAACCTTGCCGTACGCACAACCCCGGAGCGCCTGATAACCATGGTGCCGTTTTCCAGCTGGGTTTCGAACATCACCGTAAACTCTCCCGCCGGATGCTCTACTGATACAGTTCCGTCTTCTGGCAAAGCGGCGCAGGTTTGCCAAGCAATGGTACCGGCAATAAGGCAGCCTGCGGCAACGGAGGTTGCACCCAAAACGCCAATGGCCTCGTGGCAAACATGGGGAATAAACGTGCGGGTATTAATAACACCACCATGGGTAGGTGGCGAAACGATGCACATTTTGGGTACTGTTTTATCGCGCACGTCGCCCAGGCGCATGAGTGGCCCTGCTGCCAAACGGAGCGACTCTAGCGTTTTCTTGAGGGTTAGGTTGCCATCAAGTTGCGCAGGCGTTTCGTACCCGGTAATGCCGAGGTCAGCTGCCCTTACCAACACAGAGGGCATGCCGTTGTCAATACACGTAACTTCAATGCCATTAATAACATCGGCCACGCTGCCTGTGGGCAGCAAAGCGCCGCAGGTTGCCCCTTCAATATGCAGATAGTTGCAAATAACGGGGGCAGCAGTACCCGGCACGCCATCCACTTTTGCATCCCCTGCATAATTCACCAGCCCTCCCGGTGTTTCAACAGTAACTTCGCAAATACCGCCCGTGTTTACCATTCTTACTGTTGCGGTGGTGTGGCCGGTATGCGCTTTCAGCAGGCCAGCCTCGATGGCAAATGCTACTACCCCGGCCAAAATATTGCCGCAGGTTTGCCCGGCAGAAACAACCCCCTTACCCACAACCACCTGCAAAAACAGGTAATCAATATCCACACCGGGTTCATTAGCCAAGCTAACGACTGCAACTTTGCTCGTCAGGGACGTTCCTCCGCCCAAACCGTCAATCTGGCGCTCATCACCCAAACCAAGCCCCTCCATGGCAGCCAACACCATTTCATTGCGTTGTTCTTCGTTGGAGGGCAGATCTGCAGCATTAAAAAACAGGCCCTTAGAACTGCCGCCGCGGAAATGCATATATGGAATCGCCAATTGCATAGCTTGCCCGTTTGGTTACTGAAATAGAGTTTTTTCTTTTTTTTGTTGAATCTTCAACAGGTTATCCTTTGCCGCGGCAGACATCAACGGTTCCATCCCTTTTTCCTGCAGCATGTGCACCACGGCTTCCATTTCGTGTATCCGCCGCTCTGCATGTTCATAGCTGCCCTGTTCAAAACGGTCAATCAGCAAATCGTTGCCACCTATTACAGAGCTTACTTGTTGCCTAATGTAGTTTTCCAAGCCAAAAGCCCTACCAGCTTCCAGCGCTTCGCAAATAACAGCAGCTACACCCTTGTACACAATAGACCGAAGCAGTTTGCGCATAGAGGCATCACCAACGGCTTCACCCAGCACCTGCACCGTTATGCCAAGCGCCAAAAATTTTTGCTGTAGTAAAAATGCGCCGGGGCCCGAAGCTAAAAAAGGGGTATGGATGCCTTTGGGCGGCACCGGCGCCATGATGGCCAGGTCAACAAACTGCACACCCGATGGCTGCAGGATATGGTACACCATTGTTTTTTGCTGTGGTGAAGAGGTGTTCATTTCAACATACACCTGCGTGGGTGTTAACACCTCCAACACCTCTGCCGCTATGCCTTCAGATGCGGCAGAAAGGTTAACGCTTAAAATTACATCTGCACCCTGTGCTGCTGCCGCATTGCCGTTGGCCAACATTACACGCCCATCTAAAGCCCTTTTTGGCGCAGGGTCCCAACCGGTTACCCTTGCGCCCAAGGCAGCAAGATCATTGGCAAAATGGCTGCCAGCCTCACCCAAACCAAGTACCGCTATATGCATATGTTTCTACTAAAAATGATTAATACCCAAATTGCTTGTCCCAACCATAAATCTGTAGCGAAGTTTTACCTTCCCGCAATTGTTTCCGTACATCCTCTTCCTTCGCTTCCCGGGCCGTAGCTTTTTCAATGGCTTCTTCAATCCTGTGCTGCGGCACCACCACTACACCATCGCGGTCGCCCACAATAATATCCCCGGGGTTAATCAGTACATCGCCCACTACAATTGGTTCGTTAAGCGTACCGTCGCCATGGTTGGAGGTACCCCTTATACAAAGCCCGCGGCTGAAAACTGCAAACCCAAGGGCCTCAATATCATCCGCATCCCGCACGCAGGCATCTATTACAAGCCCGTTAATGCCTTTTGTCTTCGCACCCAGACTCATCAAGTCACCCCAATAACCGGCTTCGTAAAAGCCGGAGCAATTGGCCACAATCACGTCGCCCGGTTTTGCATAAGCATAGGCACGGTGCAGCAAAACATTGTCTCGCGGCATGGTTTTAACAGTATACGCAGGCCCGCAAACCTTCATACCGGGGTGGATGGGTTTTATGGCGGAAGGGAGGTTGCCGTATTTGCCCAATGCCTCATGCAGCGTGGCTGCAGAAAACCTGCTGAGCGCTTTGATAAAATCCATACTCTTGTTTTTAAAAAATACTGGAGGTTACACGCGGCACCATGCTTTGATGGGCTTCCGCAAATTTTATGTCTTTTATACCAGAAATCCGCCGCGCATGGTTGGCCCTTCGGGAGGCCAGCTCCGCATAATAATCCCTAAGGTAAGTTTGGGCCCCCATGCAGCGCATGGCCGCAATTTTCTTTTCCATTACCGAGCTGATGTCAATAAAGGTATCTGGTACAAACCCGCACAGCTCCGGCTGGTGCGGCTCGAACGAATACCAGGCGGGCGGGTCAATATTTTTAAACGCGCTGGGCACACCGGCCCCTGAACTCAGCAGCCTTGCACGCTGCACGGCTTGAAATGCCAGCGGATGGTCGGGGTTGAAGGGGTCTTTTTCACTATGTGTTAAAATCACGGTGGGTTCAAAATCGCCAATAATATGGGTGAGCTGTTTTATCCTTTCATCCGTAAGCAACATGGGGTAATCGCCCCAATCAAGAAACTGGATTGGCGTACCCAAAATATCTGCTGCTTGTTGCGCCTGTGCGTGCCTTATTTTTTTAACACTATCCTCTGTTCGGGCAGGGTCTTCCTTCCAAAGTTCGCCTGATTCGCCGCGTTCCCCGTAACTCATGGCAATTACAAGCGTTTCCGCACCTTCTTCTATGGCTTTGGCAATGGTACCCGCGGCACGCCAAACAAAATCACCCGAATGTGCACCTGCCACCAAAAGCTTCTTTTTCATAATCTTCAACATTTATTTTTGAATGGGCTTTAGCTGCCAGTAAAACTCCCCTGTTCGCATTTGTGAGCGCTCTATAGATCCTCTGGCATCGGCGTACCCCTGGTGTGAAAGGTGGGGATGGTTGCCAAACCCCAAGCCTGACCTTTTTTTCTTTCCTCCTGTGTCCAGAAAATGGTTTTATAATCCGGGTCTACAATTAGCCTTGCGGTTGCATTCGCCACTTCTACACGGTTACCGCCAGGCTCGTACACATATAGAAAAAATGTTTGTTGTATGCTGTGCTTGTGCGGCCCGGTCTCTATCTGTATGCCATTCTCTAAAAATATATCCGCGGCAACCAATACTTCCTCCCGGCTATTGCATACATAGGTAACATGGTGAAACCTGCCGCCCAGGCCAAGATGGTCTTCCGTTACCGCAAGGTCGTAGGACTTTGAATTGACCATAAACCATACCGCTTTGGGGTTTAGGTCGTCCATATTGTCTACAATCGTTTCGGTAAGCACGCCTCCCAGGTTTGCCAGCTGAAAGTCTCTGAATGCCCGTACATTGTTTGAAAACAGGTTCAGGTGGTCAATCCGGCGTACATTCACACCCCTTCCCGGAAACCTGCTGGCCGTGTTTTTTAACGCCGAGGTATCCCCTGGCCCGGGCTTGTACTTAAC
>Ga0208741_10000501_pt1 | contig 18441 bp, 16 predicted proteins | sample CryBogCBE03Jun09_FD_184576 | JGI IMG/M metagenome (GOLD analysis project Ga0208741, IMG submission 184576) | Freshwater microbial communities from Crystal Bog, Wisconsin, USA - CBE03Jun09 (SPAdes) | ecosystem: Environmental > Aquatic > Freshwater > Lake | place: Crystal Bog, Wisconsin, USA...
TTCGCGTCATCAACGAGGAGGGCAAAGTGATTCGCCACTTGACGCTCGATCCGTCCGTGAACTATCAATCACAGCAACAAAAGGTTTTCTGAGGGTTCGTCTGTCCCAGAAAACCTGTCACATCACAATGGTGGGCGAGGCGGGACTAGCAACGTCCGAGAGGTCCTTTTGGACCCTTGGGGCTTCTTTTGCTCTGCGCGTCATACGCGCAGGTTAGCGAGACAGTGTTACACCGCTACTCCAGATAGCAAAAGGCCCGCCAGTACTAGATGTACTGGCGGGCCTCTCGGGCTGCCTACAAGGCCAGGTACCCGGCGGTGTCGATGATGAACGCCAGCGAGGCGTCATTCCCGCGGAGGTAGTCCGCAACGGTGCCCGGGGCGTCGGGGAGCGCAGCGTGCTGCGCCTCGAGGCACTGCGCCTGTGAACGTGCCCACTTCAAGTAACGCACGTAGCTGGCGCGGTCACCGAAGCCGTTGGTACGACGACGACGGATCTGTGCGTCCCACGCGGGGCACGTCTCACCGAAGAAGAACATCATCGCCTTCGCGGCAGCGGTGGGGCCGAACGTCCGAAGAACGCCATCACGCCGTACGGCCGCCGAGCGACGTGCCAAGTCCCAGTAGATGTCCGCCAACTGCTCAATCTGCTCGTCGGTCAGCTGACCGATGGGCGGGAACGAGTTGAGGAGACCTTCTACCTTGTTGAACCATTCGGTGAAGGACTGGACGAACAGTTCCGTGGACTCGTCGTTGAGGGCAATCCGACAGGTCCACGAGTTGAGGAACTCGCGCAGCTCGAGTGCCTTGGCACGGCTGCTCGGGGCCCAGTCGAAACTACGACGGGCGCCCAGCAGGGTGTGGTCCCAGGGGTACGCGTTCATTGGCTTGAGGTTGCTCTTCAACTGCTGGATGGTCCAGTGATGGGGGTTCCCGCACGGGCACTTGCCGTGGCTGGTGGGGTTGGGGTTCATATGTTCTCTACTTTCTGTTAATTGATGTTGAACCAGCTGTCGTCGTTGTGACGACGTGGTTTGATGAGGTCCTCAACGGTGAGGTCTTGTGGCCAGAGGCGCGCAACGAATCGCGCGACAGCTGCGTCTGAATAGCCGATGATTTGCGCCGTGATCGGGCCAAGAGGTGGGCCGCCCGCGATCACGATGCGAACGAGGTTGCGACCGGTGCCGTAATCGGCGTGAACGAGCCATCCCCCGTCGAACGCCACCGACACGATCTTTTTCTTGGCGCCGAGTTCGGCCAGACGTACCTTCAGTTGGTACGCCTCCTTGGTGGTGAGCCGTTCCTCAAATGTGTAGAGGCCGCCGCTGGATTTACTTCGTGCCATGTGGACCTCGCTTGGCGTTCGAGTACGACGCGACGAGTAGCGCAATGGCGTCGGAGTCGGGGAGTCCGGCCACCTCGATAACCTTGCTCGCGAGCTCGGGGGTTGCCCATCCGAGTGAGCGAGTGACGTTATAGGCGGGGATCGCCACACAGCGGCCCCAGATAAACGATTCTTCGGTGAAGCCCAGTTCCTGCCAATCGGGCACAGGCTCCCGTGGATCGCCGTTTAAGCGACAGGCTTGCGTCGTGAAGCCTTCGACGACAATCCAGTCACCGTGCGTGGCGCAGATTAGGGCAGGCCGATCTTTGCCCTCCGCCCATGGGTTTTCACGAGGGTTGGCAATCGTGGCGATCACCAGGGCCCCAATCTCCAACCCTTGGGTGGTAAAGGCCTGTGGCTTATTGATGTTGCTGAACATGAATTCTTTCCTTTCCTTTTCGGCCAGCTCGTGCGGGCCAGATGTTAGTGTACCAGATTATCCACAACATCACTACTACAAAACTCTGAAACACCGTTTCATCTGCTAACCTGTAAGGGAAGGAGGGGGCCACTGTGGATGATGTGAAGCCAGCGGGGGCTGACGCCGCTCGACTGAGGGTGTTCAGTGAAGATGAGGCACGTGACCAACTACAGAAGTTCCTGCTTCTTCAGAAGGAGAGGCGAGGAGCGTCGTTCAGGGAGCTCGCGTCCGCAACTGGTCTTTCGCTAACGGTGGTGGCGAATTTGTTCCGAGATGACAAGAGCCAGTTGTCGCTACTCAAGTTGCTTCAACTGATTGAGAAGCTGGGCCTTGAAGATGTGACGCTCAGTGAGCTAGGGCGGATATCCCGTGGTGAACAAACCCCCGAAAACCTCAGGGTGGGCATTGAACGACGCGAGGACGACGCGATGGATTCAGCTGCCAAAGTGATCAAGAGCGAACTTGAGAATATTTCGAAGTTGGATGGCGATGCTGCCTCAGAGGTCAGTCGAGTTCGCGCCGAGATAGAAGAAGCCCTGCGCGAGGCAAAGGCCACGTTACAAAGGGAATTGGAGAATGTCCTCAGATCAGGCCGTGGAACTGATAGCCGCCCAGCAAAAATTGCCGATTCATCATTCGATCGTGTCGCGGCGCTAAGCCGCCGGAGGACATTCATCGACGACTTGAAGTCGATGCCACCTAGTCGCGAAGCTCATGACACTCGTACTTTGTCTTACAGAGTCTCTGAAGACCAAGCCAGTTGGCTGAGGAATCGTTTCGAGGGTGTTCAAGTTATTCAGATTACGAACCTTACTCACGATGAATCCGTCGCGGCGAAGTCAGAGTCGACACGCAGCGAGGTCCAATTCAAGTTGGCTGATGTTTTTAAGTTGGCCCGCGATGATCAAAACGACAAAATGAGCAACATCATGATTCTTGCCGCGTTGTCATCTTCCGACCCACGGCGATATCACACCTATTTTGGCAAATCCGTTGTCGACTCGACGGGTATCTTCTCCAACCCCAAGAGGCTGGATGAGATCTTGGGGGAAGTTGTGAGTTCGTTACGCCAGGGAGATCCCGTCGAAGCTTTTGCCCGCTTCGAGGCTTTGAAGAGTGGACCCAATCACCTTCATGGTCTAGGCAGGACACTCATTGCTGAGTTCATCTACTTCCTTGGCCATGGTCAATCAAATGTTCTCTTGGCTCCAGTGCCCCTGTCATTGAGAACAGAAAAGCAACTCGAACGCATCGCGGAGTTCAACGAATATTCCCAAAGGTATGGCAGTGCAGATTACCGACGATATCTGAAGGTGTTCACTGCGTTGTCTCAAGAGACTCAGTTTGATCCTGACTTGATTGAAGCCGCCCTACGTGAGTACCGATTCTAAGTAGCAGGTCAGCGAATACGAGTGCCTGAGATTGTCAGCGTGCCATAGGGTCGTCGGCCAAGCCCAAAGAACCTTAAAACATTGATAGTTGACCATCGTCTGTAGTCGGGTGCTGGTACTTTCTCGCCACCATTGTGGCGACCAGTCGCTGGGGATTGGACGCCAGTTCTTGAACTGGTTGGAGGCCACCTAAGGCGACAAAGAGTGCGCACGAGCGTGCTTGGCAGTTCAATGACTTCTTCGGGTTGTGCGCAATGTCAGTGAAGCCGGTGAACTCGTCAAGAGCGTTACGGAGGTCTGGATCCGCGGAAAAGGTGTCACAGAGGGCGCGAAGGTAGAGGTAGTCATAGAAGGCCGAAGTCGGAGACAACTCCCAACGGGTGCCCTCAAACAGGAAGCCCTCGAGGGGTACATCGCGATGCTCTCCGACAGCGGCCTTGATCGCCCGGCCATCCTCCCAGGTGAGCAGGTGGCCCAGATTGCCTACTCCTTCGAAGAGCTTGGAGGACTGAAAGGCCGCCTCCACAGTCACCGGCTCAGAGGTGGCAGTGGTGTGAAGGCGAAGCCTGAAGGCACTGAGTTGCACACCTAGCGGGTTGCGCGAGCGCGTCGATACTTCGAGCAGCGGCGTGAGACCCGTGAGGGCGGCTTCTTCGTGAAGGGAGTCAAGACTTCGCTGAACCTGCGCCAACGCCATTCCGGGGTGCCAGGTGAAAGGGATCAGCTCCTCACGGACGAGCGCTCCGCTGGCGTCAGGGACAAACACTGGTCTAGTTGCTGAAGCCATTCCTAAAACCTAACTACAAACCGGGCAGGTCGATGACCGTGCCGCGCCATATCGCTGAGGTGACCTTCTCATAGGAGAAGAAGTCCGGCTGGCAGATCACTGGCGTCGCGGGAATGTGAGATGACAGAACCTGACGTATGTAGTCGACGTTCTCGTTTGACGACATCACCACCCCGAGGATGCTGGAGAGCGGAATTGGTCCAGGTATCAAGACCTCTGCCTGAATATCAGTTGGGCAACTCGGTACGTGGGTGTCGCCTCGGAGAACGAGACGTGGGCCTGGCTGGTGGACGTACAGCTGTTTGAAGCCCGACTCCCCAGCGGCGAGCAACGTTCCAGAATCACTGGCGGCATTGAGGCGGGAAAAGAGAACTCCAGGGCGGGCCATCTCAGCTGGCTGAACACACAGAACAACGAACTCTCGCGGCAACGGAGCGTCGTCGCGCAGCCTCTTCATCATTATGACGTTGGGGTGCTCAATGGTTAGGCAAATATGACTGCGGCGCCCGTCACGCCGATACGGGTCATTGAAGACATACCGTGCGTCACGGGCCTCGAGCGTTTTCCGGTCATGGATGGCCTGGTCTTCGACAATGCGCTCGAGGGCCCTGATGGAGGTGAAGTGACAGAGCCGAGCAATGCCACGTTCACGCATCTCGCGATCGAGCCATCCATTGGGTTCAACTTCCACCATTGGCAAACTCTAGGACAAGAGGCAAATGGCAAAGCGAGGAAGGCTGCGCACGCCGCCGCCGGGCGTTCGGCTACTTCTCGAGCTCATCGATATCTCGTAGTCCTGGGAGCTCCAGTGAGTCAATCGCCGCGAGGAGCTGATCCTGCGGCCTCCGGTCGTATCGGAAGGTTGTTTGTACTCGCCGATGGCCAACGGCACGCATCACCTGAAAGATATCGATGCCGTTCTCGAGCAAGGAGCTCACGTACCAACGACGGAGGTCGTGGGGCCTGATGGCCGGCGTCACGTCCGCTTCGCCACTGCGCTGCGTCAGTATCTTCCAGAACTGATGGTCCGAAAGGTGCGTTTCGCCAATCCGGCCACCCTTACGGAGTGCGGGGAACAAGGGACCGGGTGCGTCTCCCCGTATCGTCAACCAGTGCTCCAGGTGCTCAATGGTGGCACCGTGAATAGCTGCGATTCGTTGCCCACCCCCCTTGACCTCGAATTCAATCGTCCGGCGCTTTAAATTAAGGTCACCGAGCCTGGCATGTACTAGTTCCGCACGTCGGGCTCCGGTGCTGAGCCCAAGTGAGATGAGGGCCAGGTCCCGAGCTCCTTTGGCTGGGCTGGGATCCTGGCGGCATCGGAGGAGTATGCGCCAAAGGTCCGACGTCGAAAACTCAATTGAGGGCGCAGTGTCGAGACTGACCTTCACCTTGTTCCTGGCGAGCGTCTCTGAAACATGACTGAAATCGGCCAACCCACATTGCGCCAGGCTTCGGACAAGTGAGCGCAAGGCAATGATGTGTTTGGCGCCACGCTTCTTGCCGTAGCGCTTCTCAATCTTTATGGCTACCGACTTGAAGTAGTTCCAGTCGGCGAGGGCGTCCCACGGGAACATCGCAATCTGGACGTTCTCATCAACGCCGACCTCGAGATACGCGCGCATCACTGATCGAAGCGAAGACTCCATGGACCGACGGCCACTCTCCGAGGAGTAAGTAGCGAGCCACGTACCGATGGCGTCGGCCATGGCTTGCTCCTCAGGCGAAACAATGCGGAGTGAGGTGGTCATTGGTCTCCCCCAGTACTCGGAACTGTCAAGCCGGGGATCTTCAGCGAATCCACCGCCGCTCTGTCTTCTGTCTCCGTTCTACGGTCGTATACCAATGTTGACTGGACGTTTGTGTGGCCCAGCAAGCGCTGGACGCTAAAGACGTCAACCCCCTGTCGAAGTGCTGTCGTGGCAAGCGTTCGACGAAAGTCGTGTGTTGAGTACTGGGTCTCGATACCCGCTTTCTCTCGGCGCCGAATGATCATCTCCTGGATCGTGACAGTGGCGAGTCGTTGACCGGGCCGAACCAAGTAGTCGAACAGCGCTCCGGGGTGGTCACCTCGAATCTCGAGCCACTCCTTGACCATCTCGACCGCAAAGTCGTTTAGGTAGACCGTCAAGCGTCGACCACCCTTGTTCCGTTTGATAACGACGCTCCTGGCCTGAGGAGACAGATTGAGATCGGCCACTTCAATCTCGACGAGTTCGGAGACGCGAATGCCAGTGCTCAAAAAGACCGTGATGATGGTCCGATCGCGTTGGTCGGTGCGAGGGTCACTGACGAGTCCCCTCTGAAGAAACCTCGCAACGTCTTCTTCGGTAAGAACGCGCCCCCGACCTCGTTGGTAGCTACCAGTGAGCGGCAGCGCCGTGAGAAGGGCGTCGAGGTCCTTTACCGAGATGAGGTCGGCACTCCCGCACATTCGCAGGACTTCCCGTAGAACACCGAGAAGATTGTGTCGACTCTTGACGTTCGGGTAACGGGTCTGAAGGAGGTCGGCAAACTTCCTTGCGGTAGCCACGTCGAGACAGTGCCACGGGTACGCCTCTGGGGCAACGGTGCCCATCTCGGTGGCGTGACCAACTTCAACCAACATCCGCTGGACGCGCTTGATCCGTCGTGCGAAATGCGCCATGGTTTGAGGTCGAGCCTGACGGTTGCTGAGGTATTGAGTTACTGGGTTCATATTTGAATCGAGCTCCAGAATGGCCTCAGGTTGCTTAGGCGCAGCGGGTTCACCCTGGTGGCTCGCTAGCCGGCTTCGAGCAGCGGCGGCCATCGAGTCAAGAAGGTCCTTTCTTGATTGATGGCTTCCGGTGGGGAGTGAGCCAAGGCCTCGTGTGGCAATGGAAGTCGTTTTCATGTCACTAGTCATGTCGCATTTCTTTCTTGTCGCATTCGACATAGGGCACGAGAACGAATCTTCTCGTGCCCTATCACCCGACCCTTCGGGGGGGGCAGAGAGGACGGTGAGGAACCGTGGTGACATGGCAAGTAGGTCGTGACAATAAATGCCTTCGCATGGCGGTCAGCGGCTTCGAACGTGGCTCGGTTCTAGTGGCTGGAGAGAGGCTCACTTAAGAGAAGGGCAGATACACCACGTTGGGCCGCCCCTTAACTAAGTGCCGCAATTAGCCGCTAGCGGCCCCAGACTCCGTGATCTGGGGCCGCTGGTGTTATGGGTTTAGCGCCTACCAGGCGCTGGGATTGGGCACCATGGACAGAAGGTGCTGGCCATGGCTCAAAAGGCTCTGATACTGATTAACACCCTCACCCCAGGTCAGGATGTCGACCAAGCGACTGCGGTTGAGCTTGACGCCGATCGACGACTGAAAGTTCACGCGGTAGTGCTCTACGTAGTTCTCGAGGACGTCGAGCCACGTTGCCTCTGCCACGATGTTGTCAGCGATTTGCCCCCACATCGTTTTCGGGTCCCAGAAGCGGCCAACCACCGAGTCCCACAGTGGCATTGCGTCGGGCGCGTAATGGAAACCAACCTTCGCTGAAACAGCCCCGCCGACGCCGTCGATCGCTTTCATCGCGTGATACCACTGCCAGACCGTGCCTTCCGGCGAGGAGTCCTTTGGATCAAAGTGGAGCTTGGTGCTGTTCATCGTCCAAAAAGGAGGCAGCACGGTGAGGTCAGGCAGTTCGCCCGCATCAGCCTTTGCCATGATTTTGAGCATTGTCTCCGCCGACATTCCTGCGTTGAGCCCGTTCGCGGCCAAGACAGCGGCTTCAAGCCGGTTGGCGACACCGCGCAATGCTGCGTCATAAGTGCGATAGGCCCACAGGTACGGGTTGGATCCGCTGTAGGACTTCGTCGGATCTGCGACGGCCCAGCAGAAGGCAAGTGCGATGGCCAAGGCATCGCCGAGGGTGATGGTCAATTGGCGACGCGTACCGAAGGTCGCCGGTGAGTTGAAGTTAGGTGTTGTCATTGTCGTTTTCTCTTCCACTAATGCGATGGCCCAGAGAAGTAACAACAAGCACCTCTTTGCTATCTCCCCATGGGGGCCATCGCAACCAAGCATTTGCCTGGACGTTTTTCACGCTAGCAGCCGGCAGCCCCAACTTCGCAATCTCAACGCGGTCTGCGTTGATCGCCTCCACACTCAGTGGGCCCAGTAACGGACGGCTGACTGGTCCCCTCGATTGAATGGAATACGTCGTCCACGTGGTCCTATCCAAATTTTGTTGAGCTCCACGTCGTCTTCGAGTTCGGCAGTGAAGCACCACCGGTCATCTTCGCGATGTGTCCACTGATCGCCGATACGGAGGACCAGTTTCGTGACGCCGTGGACCACGGCAACAGCGTGGCTGAAACTCGCAGCCCGTTCGGGGTTGATTCTCCACCAGCCCCTAGTTGCGTCTAGGAGCTCTGAATGCGACATGCCCGGTCGATACCCGTATCCGAATCGAAGGACACCCTTCTCCATCTCCTGACCTTCGGGAACGTGTTGCCAGGACTTGAGGCGTATAAGAAGTGCTGGCGGAGCATCGAGAGGCAAATCTTCTGCCCCGTACCGTTCGATCAGGTCTCGCATTGGTGATCGACCATTAGCCACACCATGCCCTCGTTGCTCGTTGAGGAGATTTGGCAACGCATCAATCAGGGACGCCTCAATCAGAAGAGCCACTTCCTCGTCTTCGATTCCATGACGAATCACGTCAATTCTGACCTCGCGTCCGGCCTGTTTGATTTTGTCGATCCGATCGAGTTTCTGGGACTCAACCTTGCTCTTGTTGAGCCGCCTCAACTCAGCATCTCGGCCGTGAGCCAAAAGCCGCTCCTTGGTGCCCTTGCCCACGTAGAAAATCTCATCGTTCGTCGGGTCGACGAGAGCGTAGACGTAGTACGGACCAATTTTGTCAGCTACGTCATTTGGTAGGAGAGGCTGCTTCTGCTCGGTCATGACCCAGTTGCTGCGAACATCTCTGCCTGTTGGAGAACAAGTTCGATAGCGGCCGCTTCCTTGTCGGGCGGGTAGTCGTATCGAGTGAGGAGGCGCTTGATTTTCGCGCGCATGGCGGCGCGCACCGAGTCCTTGAGATTCCAGTCGATGGTGGCGGACTCCTGAACAGTTGCCACGAGCTTTCGGGCAATCTCCTTCAACACGTCATCTCCCAATTCGAGCACCGCAGAATCGTTCTGAACAATCGCGTCGTAGAAGGCCACTTCATCATCTCGAAGACCGAGCGCCTCGCCGCGACTGTGGGCATCTCGCATGGCCTTGGCGAGGTCAACCAGTTCGGCAATGATTTGGGCCGTTGTGAGACTACGGTTGGTGTAACTCGCGATAGCGGCATCGAGCATGTCGGAGAACAGTCGAGCCTGAACGATGTTGGTGTGTCGAAGGGTCTTGAGATCGCCATTGAGAAGTTTCTTGAGCATCATCACTTGGAGATTCGGTCGGTCAGCATTCTTGACGTTCTCTAAAAACTCGTCAGAGAGGATCGAGAGGTCCGGACGATCAAGCCCCGCTTGGGCATAGATGTCGATGACCTCGTCAGCAGCCACGGCTTCGGAGATCAGTTGCGAGATCGCAGTGTCCAGCGCATCTGTGCCGCCGCTACCTCCTTGTCCAGGGGTGCCCTCCTTATCGAGCTTGGCGATGTACGACCGCACGTCGGAGAAAAACCGAGTGTCATCACGGACCGCGAATGTCGCCTCACTAGCTCCCGCGAGGGCGAACGCCTTCAATAGTGCCATGACCTGACCCATGAAGCGCCCCTTGCGGTCCGGGTCCTCGAGCACGAACTCCGTCGCCGCGAGGAGCTGGTTCATCCGCTCGACACCCGGCAGCTTTGGGTTGGAACTCCAATCGAGGCCGTGGAGGATTGCGCAGATGACATCGTGCTTCTCGAGCATGACGCCGACGACTTCCTCGATAGGGACTCCTGCTTGGTCTCGGTCGGAGGGTGAGTAGTCAGCAAGAGCGTTCCTGAGACTCTGGGCGATACCGATGTAGTCGACGATGAGGCCACCAGGCTTATCGAGGAATGTGCGATTCACGCGGGCGATGGCCTGCATCAGCCCAGCGCCCTTCATGGGTTTGTCCACGTACATCGTGTTCATGGAGGGTGAGTCGAATCCAGTGAGCCACATGTCACGGACGATCACAATATCTAGGTCGTCATCGGGATCCTTGGCGCGAGCCTTCAATGCGCGAAGGGTCTGTTTTGAGTAGAGATGAGGCTGGAAGGAAGGATCGTCGGCGGCGGAGCCGGTCATTACGACCTTGATTCGACCTCGCGTCGGGTCTGGATTGTGCCAGTCCGGACGCAGCGCAGTGATTCGCTCGTAGAGCTCGACGCAGATGCGTCGTGACATTCCGACGATCATCGCCTTTCCCTTGATGTTCTGACGCTGCTTTTCCCAGTGATCGACGATGTCCGCTGCGACAATGTCGAGTCGCTCGGCGGCACCGACTACTGCCTCGATTCGGGCCCAGCGTGATTTGGCTCGCTCAGCATCGATGAGTTCCTGGCCTTCGGTGAGCTCCTCGATGTTGTCATCAATCTGTTGTCTGAACTCCTCGGGAAGGCGCACCTTCGCGAGGCGGGACTCGTAGAAGATGCGGACGGTGGCCCCATCTTCGACTGCTCGGGTCAGGTCGTAGATGTCGACGTAGTCACCGAAGACTGCCTTCGTCGACTTGTCGGTGGACTCAATGGGGGTGCCGGTGAAGCCGAGGTACGTCGCGTTGGGTAGCGCGTCTCGGAGGTGGCGGGCGTAGCCGTCGAGGAAGTCGTACTGGCTACGGTGGGCTTCGTCCGCAATCACAATGACGTTGCGCCGGTCGGTGAGCAGCGGGTGGACGTCACCCTTCTCGTCCGGCGCGAACTTCTGGATGGTTGTGAAGATGATGCCCCCAGAGACTCGTTCAAGGAGCCGGCGCATCTCGGCGCGACTGTTGGCTTGTTGAGGGGCTTCGGGGAGGATGCGAGCGGGAGCAAAGACCTCGCCGAAGAGCTGATCGTCGAGGTCATTGCGGTCGGTGATCAGAACAATCGTTGGGTTGGCGAGTTCCTCGCTGCGCATGGCCTTCGCCGCGTAGAAGAGCATCTCCAGGCTCTTACCGGAGCCTTGCGTGTGCCACACCACACCGCCTCGGCGGTCGCCGTCGGGTCGAGATGCCTCAATTGTGGATTTGATGGCGGCGTTGACCGCCCAGTACTGGTGGTATTTAGCAACCCGCTTGACGAGCCCACCCGACTCGTCAGAGAACACGATGAAGTTCCGAATGAGATCGAGGAAGCGCCCGGGCTCGAATACACCGCGTATGAGCACCTCCAGTGAAGTCTTGTCTGCGACAACGGTGCGCCCTTCAATGGACTTCCACGGGGCGTAGTGCTCGAAGCCGGCGGAGAACGATCCCATTAGGGCACCGAGTCCGTCAGAGACCACGCAGACGGCATTACTCACGAAGAGCGAACTGATGTCGTTTCGGTAGGTCTGAATCTGGTTGAAGGCACCCCTGAGGGTAGCGTTCTCGTCCCCAGGGTTCTTGAGCTCGAAGAGACCGAGGGGCAGGCCGTTCACGAAGATCAGGACGTCAGGTCGACGATTTCTGCCGTTCTCGACGATCGTGAACTGATTGACAGCGAGCCACTCGTTGTTCGCAGGGTGACCGAAGTCAAGGAGCCAGGCCAATCCGTTGCGTATTGCTCCGTCCGTGTGACGGTATTCGACAGGCACACCTTGGGTGATGAGCTGGTGGACCCGAAGATTCTCCGAGAGCGTGTTCTGGGATTCGGCCCTGAGCACTCGGGCTACAGCGTCATTTACCGCGTCTTGGGGAAGGTCTGGGTTAATGCGGGCGACGGCATCGTTGAGACGTTGTGTGAGAATGACCTCGCTCCACCCTGTGCGTTCCTCAGAGTCACCACCGGGGCCGATGTCTGGTCCGTAGATAGTGTGGTATCCCAGAGAGCGGAAGATCTCAATGGCGGCATCTTCGATAATTGATTCATTAATGCCGGTCATGAGATAACCGATGTCGCAGTGTCGGCTGTTACGCGGATTTTCCCCGAAAGAAGTGAAGGAATCAGAGCGTCACGCGTGGCGGCTAGACGGGCGACTTCGAATGGAAGGGCCCGTAGGATGTCGAGGCCCTCAGAGCAGCGCGCTTCAAATGAAGCGAGGGCTGGTCCAGATGGAATGGATACTTCGAAATTACCGACATCATCCCAACTAACTTGCGGCATGGTCGTGCCAGTACTGACGGAAGTGGCGAAATCTATGACCTCCCGTGACGAAAGTACAAGAGGAACTAGAGATGCGAGTCCCTGGTTCCTCGGCGCGAGAACCTCAATAGATTCAGCACAAACACCGCTCAAACCACTACTTACGACCTTCCCAAAGTATGGTCGAATTCTCCCGAATAGAACATCACCGGGTTTAAAAACTTTTGATGCTGTCTTGGACTGTGATGAGGCCCCCCACTCCCAAAGGGAGAGATCAAATCCAGGCATGTGTTCAAGACCCACGTATGGATGATCAGCACTTGAGCGTCTATTTCTTTCCGTCCTAACGGTCACTAGCTCTGAGATTTTCACCTTCTGGGTATTGGCTTCCCTGAGCAGTCGGGCTAACTCAATTCGCATCAGGTCTTGCGTCAATCTGGCTATCAACTTGTTTGACTCGATCTTGTCGTCGAGTGCTCCAAGGAGATTGGCAATGGCCTTTTGCTCTCGAATTGGAGGAAGTGAAACCTGAATGTCTGCCAAGTAGTTCCGATTCAAGGAAGGTTGTGCGCTGCCGGAGTTGAAAATCGAAAAATCGATACTGTCAAGCAAGTAGTACACCCAGCGAGGATCGTTGCCGCGAAAATCCTTCACAAAGAGACAAGTGTTAAGTGGCCAGTAGTCCCCTTTACAGTACGTGGCAGCCCCGATCGATGCGCCACTTCTGCCTATTGCTACGCCTGGGCCCGGATACTTTGCGACGTTATGAGTGCCAGTGATTCCGAAGGATCCGATGATTGGGATATTTCCAGATACTCGCTTCTGCGACGGCAAGTCGTGACCACGCTGAAGAGTTACAACGTCCGCAAGTTTTGCGGTTACCCACTCACTCATACGACAAACTACCGAGTTGGTTTCGAATTAGTGCTTCGAGTCGACTTCCCTCGTCGAAGCACATAAATAATTGCTCTTTGAGTTGCGCAATTTTTTCATCGAGTGGAGCGCCATCATCCACTACTTGAGCCGTTCCAACGTATGGTCCGGGCGTGAGGACGAAGTCGCGAGATGCTATTTCTTCAAGGCTTACTGCCCTACAGAAACCCGGTAAATTTTCGTAGGGAGTGGCGGGATTTTCGTTCCGCCACGAGTGGTAAGTCTCAGCAATCTTGGCAATATCCTCAGAGCTCAGCGTGCGGAGAGTTCGAGTTTCCATGTAACCGAGCTTCCTCGCGTCGATGAACAGCACCTCATTTCTGCGTTCGCGAAAACCATCACCCGAGCGGTTTTTGGCAAGGAACCATAGGGCCACGGGTATGCCGGCGTTGAAGAAGAGCTTCTCTGGAAGCGTAACGATACAGTCAACGATGTTCGACTCGACGAGGGCTTTACGGATCTCCCCCTCTCCCGACGTCTTGGATGACATCGACCCGTTGGCTAGAACGAACCCGGCAACGCCGTGGGGAGCCAAATGGTGGACGAAGTGCTGGATCCAGGCGTAGTTCCCGTTGCCAGCGGGGGGCTGACCGTACTTCCAGCGCGGGTCGTCGCGGAGGGCATCGGTGTACCAGTCCGAGACATTGAACGGGGGGTTGGCAATGATGAAGTCGGCCCGCAGATCAGGATGTAAGTCTCGGTGAAAGGTGTCGTCAGCGCGGTCGCCGAGGTTGGCTTCGATGCCACGAATGGCGAGGTTCATCTTGGCGAGACGCCAGGTCGCTGCGGTGTACTCCTGACCATAGACCGAGATGTCGTTTCGCTTTCCACCGTGGGCTGCGACAAACTCGGCTGACTGAACGAACATGCCACCCGATCCGCAACAGGGGTCGTAGATACGCCCTTTGTAGGGCTCAAGCATTTCAACAAGGAGGCGCACCACCGATCGAGGCGTGTAGTACTCGCCGGCACGCTTTCCCTCTGAGGAGGCGAATTGACCGAGGAAGTACTCATAAACACGCCCCAGCACGTCATCGGCGCCGTGATCGACCCTGGTGAAGCCAATTGTGCCGATGAGGTCCACAAGTTCACCGAGTAGACGCTTATCGATTTCGGCACGGGCAAACGACTTTGGAAGCACGCCTTTGAGTTGCGGGTTGTCAGCCTCGACTAGGTCCATCGCGTGGTCGATGAGAACGCCAATCTCGGGCTGTTTGGCGCGGTCCTGGAGGAAGTCCCAGCGGGCTTCAGTGGGAACCCAGAAGACATTGTCTGCGGTGTACTCGTTGCGGTCTTCGATGATTTCGCCGCGACGTGCTTCATTCTTGACGTAGTACTCCTCGTTGGCAGGGTCGCCCGTGGCGGCTTCCAGCCACGCGCGCCGCTCTTCGAAGGCGTCGGAGATGTACTTGAGGAAGACGAGCCCCAGGACTACATGCTTGTACTCGCCGGCCTCCAAATTGCCACGCATCTTGTCAGCTGCGTCCCAGAGGGTCTGCTCCAAAGTCTTGGTTGGAGCAGAATTCTTCCTAGTTGCCTTTGCCATACACGACCTTTCTCCCCCCCATCTTTATTCACGAATGTGACAAAAGGGGCAAAGTTGTGGTTTGTAGTAGCAAGCGGCCCACCGCAAAGTTCGGCGATTGACCCGAAACAGGATTTCAGGGAATTCTTCGCGACTCAGCTGCGCCACGTAATCGTGGCAACAACTGGAAAATTGAGCTGATTGTGACCAAGTGAAGTGAGAGATTACAGGGCGTGCTCAGGTACTGGAGCGCGACTGAATCGTAGCGAGCCACGAGAGCGAACTCACCTCTTCCGAGGCAGGCTGCGTGTCGGTGAAGTGCCTAACCTTCTCCGACGTGTTACATCCTTCTTGCCGCCCGTACTTCCGTTACACCTCGTTGGTGGGTTGCGTCTTCGCCGACAAGTACTTGGCCGCGAGCGCTCGCCCGGCTGCGGTGTAGTGCTGAATCGTGAAGTCGATGGGGAAATTCGAGTCCATAATCTCAAGTAGCAGCAGGCCGGTACCACGTCTCCGGAATTCCGGATTGACTTGGATGACGTACTCGCCGGGCTGACAGTTGCCAGGCACGCCTTCGGGGTAGAGACTCATTTCTCCAAGGAGAGTTCCGTCAAAGTCACGAATGGCGAGAGCAATCAGGCGAATTGGTGAATGAGGTGCGACGTGGTTGTAGATGTAACCGTCCACCCATTCGAGACCAGGGAGGCTGGCATCGTCGCTAAATGAGCCCTCACCAAACGGGGTGATTCGCATCTCTACTGGCAAAGGAAGCCCGAAGCGGTCGCCTTCACGCTCGATAGGGGACCGCGCATTCTGAACGCGACCAGTCGTTCGGGACTTGGTGTTCTTTCCAGCGCTGCGGCTTCGCTTGCGGGGTTGTGGACGCTTTTTCTTCTTACTCATTTGTTCCTTTCTCGTTCGACGAGTTGTCGAACGAGAAAGGACTGTTCGGGGCGTGTTCAGTGGCGCACACGCGCCAACCCTGTAATTCCAGGGAAAAGGAAGTACCCCCGAGAAAAATCTCGGGGGTACTTTTTGGCTACATGGCCAACTCGACGGCCAGGCGGCGGATGGGGTCTCCGTACAGCTCGAGACCCTCGACAATGGCAACGCTGACCGAGACGGCAATCGCGATGCGAACCATCAGGTGAATTTCTTCGTGTCCAGGGTCGGTGGCGAGACGAGCCTGTGGCGTTGTGCGCTTTCCCCACAGATATTTCGCGAGATCGGTGGTGAGCTCATTGGCCAAAGACACTTCATCTTCGTCGGCGTTCCATACGACGACCATGGCCGGTCCGACCAACCGCTTGACTTCTGTCCGTGTGGGCGCGACACCCTTCAGCACCGTTACCGACTGAAGTGCGTACATCGTGGTGACGAGCGCCCAGGTCTCGACGACATCTTCCGGATACCGGCGAAGGATGTCGTCAATGTAGGTGAACTGCTCCTCGATACCGGAGTGGAAGCGCTCATCGGCCAACTGCGCCATTTCTTCAACAACTGAGGATGCGTAACGCGTCTCCATTTGTTTCCTTTCGTTTGTACTGACTCCGCTTTGGGGTCACTACTCACAATCGGAGCGCTGGAGACGGGCACAAGGCCTCCTGATCACCGAAAATGATGGCGTATGCGCGTGCGTTGGTGACTGGGGCAAGGTCTAGTGCGCACCGGAAGCGCACGAGCTGTCGAAAGCACATCTCCCTTAGGGGAGCGACACTGAGGCCGACGCAGCAACGCTGCTTGATGAACAGATGCCTAGGCCCGGCGAAACGATTCGCTTCGCTGGGATGGTGTTGCGAGGGACCGTCGCTGACATTGCCGACAAGGACTCACAAGCTCTCTTCAGTGATGTCGAGGTCAATCAGCTCACCCAAAAGGTGGCTTCCGGCACTACTGCTCGGCGTTATCTGCGAGGGGGTGTCCAAAGCCGGTTATCTGACTTATTGCTTTGGCCACTTCCACTGGACCGGCCTTTACGTAGGTATCAGTTTGAGTGGTGCCGGCGTGGCGCAGCATTCGTTTTGCCACCTCGTAGCCCGCCATTCGTTCGACGATTGTTCCGACGGTGTGGCGCAGTGCGTGGCCTGAATAACTCATGGAGTTTGCCCACGGGAGACTTTGCTGGATTCGCTTATGGAGCGTGTCAAAACGGCGACTTGTAATCGGGTGTAATTCCGTTGGCGTTGAGTCCTTGTAGTACAGGACCTTTGCGTTGGGGTTGTAGATCGAGCTTCCTGGACGGCAGATGTCACCGGCCCGCTTGAGAGCAATTTCACTTAAGTACGCCAAAAGCTCTTTCGAACAGGGTTGCTGGTCTTGGCGATTTCCTTTTTCGTGAAGCGTCACCATTTGCGTCTCGAAGTCGAGCTGACCAATGGTTAAGGACACAATGCCGTTTCGTCGGGCCCCTAACTCGAACTCAGCCCACGTCAACGCCAAGTCAAGTTCGTGATCGTCGCCGCCACTCACGACGACTTGGAAAAGTGATGCCAATTCCGCATCCGTAAGGGACCGTCGTTTGCTCGTGCTCCGATGCCCTCGGGGAAGCTCATCAGCGGGGTTCTTGGAGAGAACACCTTCTCGCACGAGGCGAGCAAAGAGAGCGCTCAGCGCGGTAACGCACATCTCCTGGGCGCCTTGTCCGTGCGTTGGCTTAGGGGAAAGGCCTTGTCGTGCTCGAGCGACGTTGTCGGCCATCGCCTTCTTGCTCGCCATCTTGCGAACCGTCTGAACGAGCAGCTCTAGGTTCAATTGACTGATCACACTTCGCGATACTGGTGTGTCGCCGATTCCGGTGAAGCCAACTGCCGACTTACAGGTGGCACATTCACAGCGGCACGATCGGTCAGTGCGGAACTGTTCAATACACGTGACACACGTACAGTCGCACTGTCGTTCGATGCCGTCAATGAGATGTTGAAAATGTGTGCGGTAGCTACGAGCCGTGTTTCTGGTTAGTCCAGGCAAGATGTCGTCGACATACCACTGAAGCGGGTATCCGGCGCCCTCACCTTGTCCGCTATTGGCGTAGCGAACCAGATCGTCCAAATCCACGCCCGCCATTTTGAGCATGGCGAGCGAGTGTTGGAGTTTGTCGTCAATCTCCATTACTCACCTCCTTTTCTCAAAAGCGGGGCGCCGGTGAGAATGCGCGCGGGGTTGGTGAGGGCAATTGCGTTCTCGTCACTAATGATAAGCATCAAAACCTCGTCGCCAAAGTTGAGGCCAAGGTTGGCGCATACCGAGTTGGTGACGCGGAGGCGGGCGTCGTCGAGGTAGCTAGAAAGGCCGCTGTGACGTGACACGGTGCGGCCAGTTTCCTCGGGACGAAGGACGACCCAAGCACCGCGCACCTCGACTGAGAGAGCCCCAGGGGTCCAGCCAAGGATGTCGCCCATGGTCGAGCCGCCGGCGGTAAAGCGGATACGGCCGGTGTTGCCGATGGTGCGGGTGACGGGTGCGTACTCAAGAACGGGGGCGGCCGAGGTGAGGGGAATGATGTCGGCAAGGACGGGGTGTGACTGACCGGCGACCGGGCGGGTGTGGCGTGGGCGACGGCTGATGCCAGCGACGAGGCTGGAGGCGTGTTGTTTGGGGGAGAGTGTTGCGGTGGTCATGCGGCTTACGATGTCCGACCACTTTGGAGAAACACTCCCGCCGGCGCTTTGCGCTACGTCAGGGTATGCGAGGCCAATTCCATCCGACAAGGTAGGTGGTTTTGCCTGTTTGGATAACGAATCAAATTCGTCTGTCCCATAAGGTCCAATAGGACCTCCCGCGGTGGGCGAGGCGGGACTTG
>Ga0208741_10000511_pt1 | contig 18115 bp, 27 predicted proteins | sample CryBogCBE03Jun09_FD_184576 | JGI IMG/M metagenome (GOLD analysis project Ga0208741, IMG submission 184576) | Freshwater microbial communities from Crystal Bog, Wisconsin, USA - CBE03Jun09 (SPAdes) | ecosystem: Environmental > Aquatic > Freshwater > Lake | place: Crystal Bog, Wisconsin, USA...
TATACGGCTTCATTGTTTGCAAAAATTCTTTAAAATCCTTACTATAAGCACTATTAAAACATAAAAATAATTTTTTTTCATCATCTACCCATTGAACACAATTAATCTTACTTGTTTTATTATAAATTTTATCATGCCAGCAATCTAAAATCCATTGTTTATTTACAAACATTTTATAACTTTGTTTTTGTTAATATATATAGTTTTTTATCTTTAAGTAGTTTTTATATAAATGTTTTTCTAACTCATCAAGAAATTCCTTTAAGTATTAATCATTAAAACATTTTCTATTACTATTGTATTAAATAAATATGTCTCATGTCTCTAATCCTAAACTATGGGAATCTATAAAAAATAAAGTTATTGGTATGGAAACAGCCGGTACACATTCTGGCCAATGGTCAGCACGTAAGGCCCAGATGGCAGTTAAAATGTATAAAGAAAAGGGTGGGGGATATATAGGGAAAAAAGATCCACATAATTCATTATTGGAATGGTCACAACAACACTGGCAAACAAAAAGCGGGCTACCATCACATATAACCGGAGAGCGTTATTTACCAGAAAAAGCAATAAAAAACCTTTCTAATAAAGAGTATAATGCAACAAGTAAACTAAAAAAAATTGCTATGGAACATGGTGACCAATTTAGTAAACAACCTAAAATAATCGCTGAAAAAACAAAAAAATTTAGATAATTAATCCACACCATTCCATTTAATAATTTTAGTTAAATATAAATTTTTCTTAATTTCAATTAAATTATATGTTCGTAAATAACATAAACACCACCCACATACATCATAATCAATACCATTAATATTTATTTTATATATAATATCATTACTATACATCATAATACATCTATTACATTCCATATAATATATAAGAAATTTTTTCAAATATAATAATATATACAATATGTTAAGTGGTGCAACATTAGCCAATCCAAGAACCCCTTTTTATGGTAATGGGCCAACACCACCACCAACACCAACACCACCATCATCCGCCCCAACTATCCCCTCATTAGTATCTGTCACCGATACATCAATTACAATTTCATTTAGTATAGCAGGCATTACCGGAAACCCTACGCCAACTTATAGCATATTATATGGATTAACACCATCACTATTAACAACCCCCGCCCCTGCTTTTCAATTTTTAGGCAATACTTACCGTGCCACCGTTACCGGTCTAACACCTGAAACTTATTATTATTTTAGTTCAGTTGCCCAAAATACAGAAGATACCCGTATTAGTGATGTAAGTGATGGATATTTAACAAATGCCACACCACCCCCACCAGCCCCATTGAATACTTACGCTGTAGCTACTTTTTTAATTAACGGCCCTATATTTAATACACCATATACAACAGCACTAAATTATTATTTAAGTTGTGATGCTGTTGGCGGGACATTAAATTCAAATGGATCCGTAACAGGTACTCAAGATTTTGGATCTTATTATGCAAAAACAGCCGGCACAATTCCTGAGGCTTTTTCACCACCTGGGCCATGGGACGGCCTCTGTTTTAGTGATATTGATAGCACAGATAATGCAACCGCATCCGCTTTTTATTTAACACCATTATCTACATCATCATCTAAAGTATTAGTATCTTTTGGCGGTTATTATGCTGATGTGCGTGGTTTATTTTCTACCCCATCATATTCTATACCATCATATCCCGGCGGTTCTCAACCTACAGCAACACAAGTAATGCAATCATATTGCGCCACTTTTTACAATGGAACATCTGCCCCCAATCCTTTATCATGGTCTAATTCTGGTTGGGCTGGTGTCAGATTTGATGGGTTAAACTTAGACTTTGAAAATATTGGCCAAGGTGGCAACCCTGGGGCATCTAATACTTACCCACCATTACCATCAACACCCCCAACTTTTCCTGCTAGTGCATCAGATCCACAATATTCTAGTTATATTCAGGCAATGGTAGACGTAATCCAAACTCATCACTTATACGCACCAACCAAAATATTAACTCATGCCCCGTTATCATTGGCCATCAATGGGGATGGATCAACCACAAACTGCGCAATTACTACCGCATTAAATACTTGGTTCGCCTTTGCTAATTCAACCACCGCACCTAATACAACATCATATAATAATACTACATCATTAGCAATGAACCACCCTAATCAATTAAAATATTTTGATGATGTATTTATTCAATGTTATAACGCCGTATCCGATAATTATGTGGGCGGAGCAAATTTCCCCACTATATTAGCACAGTGGGGATATGTGGCATTAGTTGCCCAAGGATTAGGAATTAAAACCCCTAAAATAAATATTGGTTTGGCTAAAGGTGTAATACAAGGATCCACCGCAAATCCATCCGTACCTAATTCTCAAGGCGTGACCGCTCCTTTACCTGGTAGTCTTCCTTCTACATATTGGTACCCTCAATGGCAAACAGCAAGCCCGCCCAATCCTAGCGCAACCTTACCCGTTGGATTTACTTTCCCTAATATTGGCATTGATACTGATGCGACAAATTTAATTAATGCATTAAATTCCGCCAATGATTTATTAAAAATATCAGGCTTACCAAATGCAGCATCTATTAAAATTTCCGATTGGTGCTCTGGTGGTGGTTTCTGGGCCGGTGGTCCCGCTACTGCTAATATTACAAATCTATTTAATGATGTCACCAATCTTCCCCAAATTAATACTTATCTATGGTCTGATGCTATGTATCCCGCTCCCAGTCCCAATTGGCCCGGTAATGTTCCGGTCGTATTATAAAAATATTTTCTTTATATACTATATAATGAAAATAATTCCTTTAGTAAATGATACACACAAGTATAAGGCCGTTTTTGATGATGGAAAGACCACCAAATTTGGTGCGTCAGGATATACTGATTATATAATGTCTCATGAGAAAGACCGCAGGGACAGGTACAGAGATAGACACGCTAAAGACTTATTAACTCATGACCCCACCAAGGCCGGCTATCTCTCATATTATTTGTTATGGGGATCAAGCACAAATTTAAATAAAAATATCGCCGAATATAAAAAAAGATTTCATGTGTAACTAAAAAACTCATTACCGTACCAAAAGTGAACTTAAATTATATCATTTATTCTTTTTTTTGTGATCTCAATATAATCTTTATTAAGATCAATCCCAATAAAATCTCTTTTTAATTTTTTACATACTACACCCGTAGTGCCACAACCACAAAATGGATCTAATACTTTCATATTATCATTTGTACACCCTTTTAAAAAATATTCAACTAATTTCTCAGGAAATACGGCCATATGTTTAGATGATATTAATTTTGATTCACTGCAAATATTTATTAGGGTTGTTGGTGATGCTCCCAATATATTTTTATTCCATACTTTATATTTATTTTCATTTTGATTTTCATTAGTTCTAACAAATCTATTTTTAATTGGTTGTTTCATTCTATTTAATGAACTATTACTATATGGTATTCTCATCTGATCAATATTAAATACAAAATTTTTATCTTTTACAAACCAAAAAATAAATTCAACTCTATCACTAAACCTATTTTGTAATGGTAAGCCTTTCATTTTATTCCAAAATAAACGATCATATAATTTAAATTCAGTTTCCTTGCATATTTTAGAAACTAAATCAAATACGTAAGGATGTCTAAATTTATTTTCTATTTTGTCGTTGATATTCAATATAAATGATCCGGTAGATTTTAATAGTCTATATATTTCTTGAATAATTGGAAATATCCAATCAACATATTTATCAGGGTGTACACCTTTAAAATCTCCATATGTTTTTAAATCTGCATATGGTGGGCTAGTAATAACACAATCAATACTATTTGCTTCTAATGTTTTCATAACATCTAAACAATCACCTACGTAAAAATTCATTTATATTATACCTTAATAATTTTTGTTTGTTTTAATCTTTCTTGATATAATTTCTTTTTGTAATAAGATATTAATGCTAAATCGGCAAGTCTTTCATTTTCTTGATCATCTATGCTATGATTAACAAATAAATAATCATATAACCAATAAAATGGATTAAATATATTCATTATATATATTTATTCTATATTTTTTTGTTTAGATTCTCTTAATATTCTGGCCTTTTCTCTTCTTTTTGCATTTATTAAATCTCTATTTTTTTCATAATAAGATAATTTATATAAATAATCATTTGCTTTACTTTCTTTTGTTACGATTCTATTTTTACGTAGTTCTTTTAATCTTTCTTTATTTTCATGATACCATTGTTTCCCACGGCCTTCATGATAATGTTTTTTTGCTTTTTCACGTGCGCTTAATTTTTGTTTTTCATATTGTTCTTTACGTTTTTCGTTTTTCTTTTGTCTATATTGTCTTTGATATGCATTATATTGCTCTTTGTTTTCTTGCCTATATTCTTTAACATATTTCTTTTTATCTGCTGTAACTTTAACTCTTTGGGCTCGTTGCTCTGCTTTTTCCCTAATAATTAAATTTTTAGCTTTTAATTTTTCCCATAGTCTTGGGTCATATTCTCTTATATCATCTTTCTCAACTAACGACATTATAATTTATACTAGATATTTTTTTATGTAATTTTTTCTTGAATAAATATATAAATGTTACTACAAATTTTAAAAATGCGTTTCCCTTCAGTCTTTGGCCGTCCCTTACAACATTTTACTATCGATAACCTACGGGAAATATCAGACATATTGACAAATCCGCCGTATCATATAGATAAAGATAAAAAAACATTAACGGTCACTTTTGATATTACTAAAGATATTGATCATGAATTATGGTTATCACAAAATAAATGGGCAGACATAAAATATATTAATAAAGCTAAAGTAAATGAATTTGAATCTTTGTCCTGAGGCTTACAATACTTTTTATAATGACGGGCTTTGTTTCTTTTAGTATAAGTTTTAGAACATAAGTCACACATTTCAATCATATTTTGTTTTTCTTTAATTTTATCTACATTGTCAATATAATACTCCTTATAAGTTCTAGTTGGTATTTTTAGATTAACACATAAATTATTCGCAATGTGGTGACGTTCTCGACTTTTTAATTCGTGTATCTGATTGTAATTCAATGACTCCAAAATGTCCATTTTTACCCCTGTATACTCCATTACGATCTTACTTGATTTAGTCGGGTTTGTTTTGTGTTGATTAAATCGCCTTATGGGGTTATTGGTACAACCTATATAAACATGTGAACAATCAGGGGCGGATAGTTTATATATATAACCAACATTCATAATATATATATTATATATTATGGAATTTTTTTCCTAAATATTTTTTTGGTATTATTCTCTAATTAAACAAACTATAAATTTTCCATTATCATCTATTTTCTTTTCAACTGATATATCATTATCAAGTATGGGGAATACTGCTTTAAAAACATTATAAATATAATCTTGTGTTTGTTCATCTTTTAATCTCACCCCGATCTCAAACTCTTCTCTATTATCCTTACCAACTATCGTGCTAGTGTCAAAAATCATTTTATTAATTGTATTTAATAATTTGGATTGATCAAGTGGAGATAAATTTTTATTCATTTTATATAATATAATTCTAGAATATTTTTAATAATTTTTAATTAATAATGGGCGTAGTTCTCTTATTATCATTTTAATTATAAATATTTCTCGTTCTATTTCATCTATTCTTTTAGCTAACCAACAAAAATTAATATATTCATTCATATATTAAGATTATTTTTTTTCTTTTGTTTCGTGTTTCATTGCTTGCTCTAATATTGCCTTTTGTGCTTTTGCTTTTTCAATTGGTATTGGTACATTACTATAATGCTTACCGGTAATACTATTTACTACAATTGCTTTATCGTGAAATTTATGACCATCAGAACCTAATTCAAGATGATAGGGCATTGTTTATAATATAAGATTAGATTATTATTTTAGGCCTTGGACTTTTTTAATGCACGAATACGGGCCATTTTTGCCTTCATCGCTTCTTTATGGTCATCGTGGGCCTCGTGCTTTGTTGCTTCTTTGATAGCTTTGCCCATTGGTTTCTTTTCTTTCATTGCTTTCTTTTCTTTTGGTGAATCACTATCCTCTGAATGCATATCATCAATTATTTTATGCATTCTAGATGGTTTCTTTTCTTTGTGTTCGTGCTTGTGTTCTTTCTCATGGTGTTCCTTATGGTGTTTACCTGCTTTAATTTCTTTCTCCATGCCCATTGATGGCGTGGTCTCTTCTTTGTGTTTAAGGCGTTCAATTAAACCACTAATATCAGCCTTGGCCATTTTGCTTACGGGTTTATGGTCAGGGTGTGATTTTCTTAATGCTTTTAATTCTGCTCTAAGTTCTCCGACACTTTTTGACATTTTTGTTTATATATTTTATCTAGAAAATTATTTAAGATAAAATATATTAAAATTGGGTTACATGATAAGCTATTTTTAAAGTTGTTCCGGTTGTGATTACTGATGACATATTAAAGGTTAATAGGTCAGTTGATGGTAAAGCATTAATTAACCTGCAATTTTGTGCATCTGCTGTATTATCTACTTGTGTAATTGTAGCAAGAACAACTGATGTCGATAATAAGCCGAGAATTGCATATGACCACGTAGTATTTCCAACATCTGATAATACTGGTATAGCATAACCAGTAGCCGTCAATGGAACTTGTAAATTTGAACCATTAAAATATAATTGGGTTGGTGATACATACAAACCAAGTGCAGGCGGTGTATTGTCTGCGGGATCTAATTTAATTATTTGTGTTGGTGTAGTTATCCCACCTGCATTAAATTCTATTTCTCCGATTGAGTGGGCAATGATTGTGGGTATACCAGCCCCACTATATAAAGTGTTATCCAGGGCAATATTTCCCACGGTAGACACTGACACAAAAGATGACGCTTGATTAATTTCAGTAGGTGTGCCCCCACTACCTGCAACCCATGCAATATTACCGCCACTTTTTCCTAATACTTGCCCATCACTTCCCGTGCCATTTGATACATTTAATGTTGCGGTAGGTTCCATATTTAAAGTTTTACAGCCATCAATGACAATATAACCTGTAGTTATTAAATTGCTATATTTTTCTATACGTAAATCCGTGGGGTTTATTGTTAAATCACTATATGGTCTAATCTTGCCCATATATTGTGTACCATACATTAAAGTCCCATTAGATCCATATAAATAAACGGTTAAAGGATCATTGGGAGCTATGGGGGGTGCTCCAGCCGTAATATTTACTGATGCATCACCATGGATATAATTATATCCGGTTAAAGATCCTAATACCGGTGTTGCTCCCGCATATGAATTAATACCGGCTCCGTTAATAGTTACTTTACCGGATAAACCAACTGTTCCGATGGGTGTAGTTGATATAATATTAATACTACCGCCACTTGTTACCCCTGCCGTGGTTCCACCATTAGCCGTTATATCAATGGCCCCATATGATGTGTCACCAATACCGTTATCAGCTATAATATTAATTTTTCCGCCTATGCCATTTTTAGCGTTAATATTAATAGTTGGTGTAATTGGATTTAATGGACTATCTACAATAATCCCCGTTGATGATGCCGATGTTAAATTATAATTTACCATATTTACATTTTGCGTGGCTTGATATTGTGACCACGTGGCAGGATCACCACCACCGCTACCCGTTAAAACTACATTTTGCCCATCAGTTGAAACAACTATACTATCATTTGCTGATGTAACATTAACTGCACCTGATAATGTATTCAATGATGTAACACCTGATGATGCTGATGTTAAAACTACATTTTGCCCATCAGTTGAAACAACTATACTATCATTTGCTGATGTAATACCAACCGCCCCTGATAATGTATTTAAACTAGTTACACCACTAACACCGGTTGAAACTACATCACCATTATATAATAATTGATTCCCTGAATTTACACTTAATGTGTTGGTGTTATCGCCTAATGAAATAGAACTAACATTATTTATACCCTTATTATCTATATTAACTTTTGCTATGGCGGGATAGTCTGCCCAATCTGATATATTTTGTATGTCACTGGCTTTGGCTAATAATTGACCATCAAAATATAAATCTGTCCCAATAACTTCTAATGTATTGGTACCAACTGTATCACTTAATGTGATAACGCCAGATGTAACACCTAAATCAGTAACAATTAAATTATCATTTACGGTTAAATAAATATCATTGTTTTCATTTTCAACTATTAAATTTTCATTACCGGCTACGATATTAACGGCACCATGTAACCCGTTTAATGATGTAACAGTATTATTTACGCCATTAGCATAGGCGAAAATATTTTGATTACCTGCAAACGTTATATTTGGCGGTATGGCTGACATTATTAGATACTTATTATTAATAAAGAAAATAATTATTAATAAAAATATTGAGAGTTGATATTTAAGGGCTTTGACCTAAAATAGTGAAAGAAATTGCAGTAGGTTGAACTGGTGAGCCATTATTTAACATTGTCCATCTTCCTGATGATACGTCCCATGCATAATCAATATTTGAACCAGTAGCACCAGTATCAGCCATTACAAACTGAGTTAATTGATTTGTTCCAGTATTAGTAAAATTTAATGACGCCAACCAGGATCTATTTTCTGAAATTATAGTTGTTGGGGTTGTTTGAGCTTGAACTTGAATTAATACGACACAAGGTTTAGTAAATACAGGGCCTTGAGCTGACATTGAACCAGTTAAAGTTACAACGGATTGGGTGCTATAAAATCCATTACCAGATTGAAATCTGCCAACAGCAGAACCAGAGCCAGTTACTGCAAGACTGCCAACAGATACCGCCCCGGATACATTAGCAACGCCAGCAGTTACAGTTCCAGCAGTATTTAAAGCACCACCAGTTATGGCACCAGAAGCGGTTACAGTAGCTCCAGTTACATTACCGGAAGCAGTAACAGATGTGGGGGAAATAGCACCAAGAGAAATATTTGGAGATGCACCAGATGAAACACTTACACCATTGGAACCGGAAATTACAACGGTACCAGTTGCACCGTTTACGGATGTTACACCACCACTGCCACCGCCAGAATAAAAAGCGGTTGTGGGATTTGCTAATGTGTTAGAACTTAAAGGAGCAGACACGAAATCCATTTTGTTATATATTATTACTAGATAAAAAATAAAATAACTATATTAATTTTATTAATTATTTAAATCTATTTTACAAATTTGTATAGTGCTATTCCAATTATCAATAAATAGGAAATTATGATTTTCAGTCGTTTCTTTATACCATTGAATCTTTTTCTCATAGTTCCACGTGGCGGGAAAGTAACCACGTAAAAACATTTTAATGGTGTTCTCGATTTGTTCTGTGCTGTTTTGTTTAAATAACATAGTAAATGTAAAATTTGATCTACAAGTCGGATTAATTAATGATGGTGATTGTACACAAGTAATGCACGATATAGATTGATTTCTAAAAATTGTAAGTGTTTTTAAAAATTCTTTATCATTTCTTACCAATGGGCAATCATCAAGCACAAATAAAAACGGGTAAGCATTATTAGTCTCTCTATTTATTTTATATGCACAATGAATTAATTCGGGTATATATACTGATGATAATGGTAATAGTGGATAATGCATATTATTATATGCGGTAGCCTTTGCAGATTGTGAAAATATTACGCCACAATGTTTATGCATGTAATTATCAATAATATATTTTAGGGCGGTAGTCTTACCACTACGCCCAGACCCTAACATAAGAATAGAACACCCACCAGATTCAACGGGGGGCATTTGTAAATTAAAAGGTTTTCTAGGTATTTTTGGCTGATTTTTTTGTTCTACGGTTTTATTAGTATTTTTATCCATATATTAATTTATAAAAAAATTTCATAATATAATATATATATATTATATTATGGATCAAAATGCATATAAAGAATTTATGACATCTGGTCGTACTCTCATCACTGATACAATGGCGGTTAAATCTATATTACCAAAACCATCTAAAAATGAACCAAAGTTAAAAGAAATGACATCATTAAACCCTTTAGAAAATTTAATAAATCGTATGAAAGATGAAAAACCATCTAAAAAAGATGTGATAGATGTATTTCAAAAGATTATAGATCAAAAAGAAAGTGAAATTTAAAAATAAGTGAAAATTTAAAAATATCAATGATAAACTGAAATTTTTAAAAATAATCATTACCATAAATCAATGACAAAAAAACACGATAAAAATCGAAAGGGGGTTACCTTTGATGTTTTCTTTTATTATGTTTACTAAAACTACCTTTGGTCAATTCTAAATTACAAATAGAACAAATTATTTTTTGTTTATTATATTGTTTATGTTGTTCATTACGATTATATTTATTATCTTGTAAATATTGTGTTTTTGTTCTATCAGGTTGATTGCGATTAACAATATTATTTTTATGTAATCGTATTAATTCCCCCTCACGTTTATTTAATTCTATTCTATTTTCACATTTAAATTTTTCTATTAATATTATATATGCATCACCATAATCAATAATTATTTTTGATCTACAAATCCTACTAGGACATTTATGCTGACTAAATCGTTTATATAATTCATTATAAGTAGAACCAATATAAAATTTATCAGTATATGGTGACTTTATAGCGTATATTTTACTATTATGATATTTATTCATTATAATATAATATTAATTTGACTTTAAATTGTTTATCCTTCGTGCATTAATTCGCCCATATTATCATATTTGTCGTGATGGTGTTTCTTTGCATCATATACTTCTATATGACCGTGTTCGGTCATGAAACGGCCTGCGAAGGGAATCATACCATAATGAATATTAGGGATATGGGTTTTAGCAGGTGGGGTGATACTATTGCGATCTGTGTTGTGGTGTACGTGTGTAGATTCAATAACACGGGGAATTTTGCCATCGGGTTTGCCTTGTACTACTTGTTGTAGTGCTTGGTATCTTTGGCTTTCGTGGAACATACCTAAAGCACCGAATAATATAGGTTGTGTTGAATCTTTGCCGATTACTTTTTGCGGATATCCTCCCATATAAGGTAAGTTTTGCATTTTTAATATATAGTAGTAAAAGAAAATTATTAGTATGAAAGATTTAGATTTTATTAAAAGATTAGATTAATTTTTTTATTTAGATATAATATATAACAAAATGGCATCTATTCAAGAAATGGTAAGGCCCGGTGATGCGTTAGACGTATACTATTATAGTGGCGAAACTTCAAAGAAGCAAGCTTTCCCTACCACAGTCAATACAAAATATGTGCAAAACTTTAACAATTATACAGGTGGGGCCAATACTTTTTTATTTCCCCCTCAATGTGGCTTACAAGATATCGTTGTAACCATGAGAATGCCCGCAATTACATCAAATGCAGGCCTAGCACTTCCATCCGGATGGGGGTACGGTCTCGTGAAGTCGTGTAGTTTTAGATATGCGGGAACCAGCCAGTTCCTGCTCAGTGGCGACCAGTTATTACAAAATGCGCTCCGTGATCAAACCAGCAGAGCCTCATGCGATGATTTAATTAATATTGGCGGTAACTATGCAAGTGGTGCAGATTTAGCCGTTCCCCAAGTAGCATCCATAGTGCTCCGTCTCCCTCACGCTTCCGCCAGTGGCGTCAATAAGGCCCTACCATTTCCCACGGACTGCTTAACCCAACAAGTTCAAGTCATATTGGAACTCTATAATATCTCTGAAATCTGGACAAATACCACCGGCTCTGCTTTACCCACAGAATGCAGATCTTTAGCGTTTGCCCAATTTCAATGTCAACAAATTATGTTTAATAATATGGGCGACTCCTTAGCAAGACGTGTTGACCTTTCCTCTAAGGCCTATGCATTCCCATGTGAATTCGTTCAACAAAAAATTACTGTTGGTAATAATCTATTAGAACAAGGATCCATCGTATTATCAGGATTCCGTGCGGGCTCTTGTAAAAACATTCAAATTTATCTCACCAGAAATGATGATAATCTCCCTGCCTATGCTCGTGGCGGTAATCCTTACAACCCTAATAAATGGTACGCACCTTTATCCGTAGAAATGGTATATGCTGGTGATATTTATGCACGTTATGATAATGGTGTTGGACAATTATTCAATTTAATTAATTCCAACAAAGCCTCTGCGTTTGACATTGCCGAAGTTGTAACAGATGAAGTTTCCATATCAACCCCCAAGCCCTTTTTATCTCAATGGCTTGAGCTCCCTTTTGCTCAACCCCTATGCGATGAAGATTCCCATTATATACTTTTACATGGTAAGGCGATCACAAATGGAATAATTAACCTAAATAATCTTGTTCTCCCTAATGTATCCGCCCCCTCCGGCTGGACCCTTAACGTATCATATGTATACAATGCCACCTTACTATTTTCACAGGGCTCTGTTGACTATGTATTCTGATGAGAAAATTTTAAAAACTAAAAATAAATTAAAAAAGTTTAATATTTATTTAAAAAGGCGAAAATTTAAAAATATCAATGATAAACTGAAATTTTTAAAAATAATCATCACCATAAATCAATGACAAAAAAACACGATAAAAATTGAAAGGGGACTACCTTTGACTACCCGCCCCAAATTTAAACAATCAATTATTTTTAATAAAAAATAAATATTAATATATAGTATATATTAATATGTTTTCGGATAACGTAAACTCTGGGGCCACTATTCGATTCCCTTCAACTGCTAATTTAGATATTAATTCATATGACCGACAAAATCCAAATGAGACATCAACCAATTTTATTATCACTAAAAATGAAAATATATTATCCGGTTATTTTAGACGCTTAGGCGTGGTAGAAGTTGTATTAGATTATGCAATCAATAATATTAGCCGGGCAAATAACAACAGTACATTTACTGTTAATGTTTCAGGAGTTCAAAAATCAATTACAATATTAGCCGGTAATTACACCGTGGCTGATGTCCTTTATTTAATCGCTGATGATTTAACATCTGCATATAGTGGATCACCTGTTTTTAGTGTAGCCCAATCAAACACAAATAGTGGACAATATGGATTAGAAGCTACATCACCATTTTACATCGTTGAAACTGATTTAGCTAATCAATTAGATTTTCATACTGGTAGTGATAACGTTGATATTTTTCAAGTATTAGGAGCCCCTTATTTATTACCTGGAAAATTAGAATATATAGACTTTACCAGTCCTAATTTAACTTATCAACAAGGGTTAAAAGATAGTAGTACATCTAAAATAACCCGTGATATATTATATCGTTGGTATATGGCATGGGATGGACCGCCCCCACTTGATTCATTAGGCTATCCCATTCAACAAGGATATATCCCATTTAAACAACGCCGATATTTATCATTTCCCAAACAAATTAAATGGGATACCAAACAACCTATAGGACAATTAGGATTTCAAGTATATGATAGTGATGGTGATATTTTAAATTATGATGATGCATTTGAAAATTTTGAGTGGTCAATGAATTTATTAATTAGTGAACAATAATCATCTACGGTTGATTTGGGTGTTGTGAATTAATACACCTAATCTGCCCATACCATAAGGGAACGCACTTAATTCACGTATATCATTATATAATTGATTGATGGGGCGTACTGTTGTAGCATGAGATACAAAATGTTCATCACCATCTGCCATATCCATCATTTTTTTCATTTTAGATAATGATATTGATTTTCCGGTTTGGTGTTCTCTCATGTCGGGCTCGGGTTCCATTGTATATATATACTTTATAATTAGAAAATTATTTTAATATAATATATAGAATGGATCAAGGGACAAGTGGCATATTAAGTATAATTGCTTTAATAATTAGTTTTTTGGGGAGTATGGTAGCAATTATAAACCATAAAAAAATTAGGTCATCATGTTGTGGTAAGGAAATTAGTGCTAGTTTAGATATAGAGAATACATCACCGCCTAAAATATCTATTCCAATTTTAGAAAATAAATAATTTATAAATATTATTTAAAGATAAAAAAATATCTAGTAATAATATATTATAGTAAAAATGTCAGACCCTGAAACAAATATTAATAAATATGTCCCTAAGCGTAAAAATAAAAATACTATTGATACCGTAGCACCAACAGAAGATGATTTAAAAAGATTATTAATCAAAGAGAATGCACGTAAAGAAAAAGCCAAGTTATATGTACAACAGAATAGAGAAAAAAAATTAGAATACCTTAGGGAATACGCTAAGAAAAACAGAAACCCCGAAAAGGAAAAAGAATATTATGAAAAAAATAAAGAACAAGTTACATTAAAATCAAAGTTAAACATGCGGAAATATATGGCATTCTATACCAAATACAATAAGGATCATTTAGAATTTCAAAAAGAATGGGACGAACAACATAAACCGGAATTAATAAAAAAATTTAAAGAAAAAAATCAAGAAAAAAATCAAGAAAAAGATCTAGAGACAGAATAAATGCGTTTAATAAAAATTATAAATAATTGTTTATAATTTTTATTTAAAGACAAAAAATTATATAATATTATAATATATACAAATAATATGTCTACAGTAATTGATTTTATTAAAGATAATAAAATGATATCTTACCCTATTACATTTGATAATAAAACTTATGATTATTCCGATGACTGGGACACCATACAATTTGAACAATCACAGATAATACAATTACAATTAGATAATAAAAATGGTTTTATTATTGACACCCTTTCTGGTAAAGATAAATATATAATTATTGATACAGATGATGATATAAGTAATAATTTTATATTAAAGATAATTAAATCATATAAATTAAATAATGTATCAACACCATCATATAAAAATATTACACATAATAAAAAATCTAATAATCATTATTGGTTTAAAGTAGTTGATGATTTTGATTTTGAACCAATTTATATTAAAGATCATTTATTATATGGCAATATAGATATTATTAATAAAATCGCTGAGCATAAATCAACTGTTATTAATAAAGATATATCAATATTACCATTAGAAATATTACAAAACTTTAAAAATCATGATATTAATAAATTATGCGAATTATTACAATTATTTAGTAATGATACCGGTGGTGAATATGCTGACTGGGTTAAAATTGGAAGTTCTATCAAATCTATTAATGAAAAATATATAAATATATTTGATATATTTAGTTCAACAAGAGATAATTATAAAGGATTATATGATGTAAAAAAACATTGGAAAGGATTTAAAAAATTTGATAATGGATTTGGTACATTAATAAATATGATAAAAATAGATAATCCTGATGACCTAAAAAAATGGATGAATAAATATAATAATAGTGATGATGAATTTTATAATAAATTAGAAATGATGAATCACAATGATTATGCGAAAATGTATTATGATTTATATTCTACTAAATATATTGTATCTAAAAATAAAGAGTGGTATGAATACAATGAATTTAATATTTTAATCAATCAGAATGGAATACCATCATCTATTAAAAATAATATTAGTAATATATTACAAAATATAATTATTGAAAAAAGAAATGAATTAAAACCGGATGACCCACACTATAAAAATCATAATAATTTAATTATTAAAGCTTATAAAAATTTGGGCATATCATCATATATAAATGGTGTTATTGATTATCTAGAACATTTATATTTAAAAATTGATCTTGATGATTTATTGGATAGTAATAGTAATTTATTAGCGTTTAATAATAAAGTATATGATATAACAATCAAAGATTTTAGAGATATTAAGCCGGATGACTACATTACTAAAACTACTAAGATAAATATGCCTACTAAATATGATGAAGCAAATGAAAAGAAAATATTTGATTTACTATTGGATATCTTTGATTCTAAAGAAAACTATAATTATTGGTTAAAAACAACGGCCTTATCATTATTTGGCAATAAATATGAAAGCTGTTATATATTAACTGGTACTGGCGGTAATGGTAAAGGGTTGTTATCTAAAATATTAATTAAAATATTTGGTGATTATCTTTATACGGCTAATAATACATTTCTTACAGAAAAGATCAAAGCCGGTGGAGCCAATAGCACGTTAGCAAATTGTAAGGGTGTAAGATATTTATTAATTTGTGAACCTGATGACGGTAATGATGCGGAATTTAATGTAGAATTTATTAAAACTATCACGGGCGGTGATAATATAACCACACGAGATTTACATAAATCAAATATTACATATACGCCACAATTTACGCCATTTATTCAATGTAATAAAAAACCCGCATTAGGTAAAATGGATAATGGTATTAAAAGACGTTTAAAAGTTCAAAAGTTTAAAAATAGTTTTGTAGAAAATCCAGACGAAAATAAAAAGAATGAAAAAAAAGCAGATCCAAATCTTAAATCATCATTTAATAAATCATACTATGATACATTTATGACTATATTATTAAAGTGTGCATCAGAAAATATTAATAATGATTGTATTGTTCAACCAAAAGACGTGATTAATGAGACAAAAGATTATTTTGATAGTAATAATCCAGTCAAAGATTTTATCGATGATAAATTAATATGTAATAATGGGACAAATATAAAGTTTAAAGACTTGTATGATTCATTTAAATTTATTAATGATAAAATTTCCAAGTCACGATTTGGCGATGACTTAGAACATAATGGATTAAAAACAAAAACGATCAACGGTAATAAAATGGTTTTAAATGTTGCGTATAAGGTTAACGGCGATTAATCCGATGACAACCAGCGAAAAAGACAAATTTTTATCATGATAATGTGATGATAAAAAAGAAGAGAAAAAAGTGAAAGGGGGTTACCTTTGACTGACGGCACCAAATATATATCTGTACATACTACTTAAAGATATTAAAGTTATTAAATATGTTTTATGATATATTATGATTATTTATGATTTTATGATTTCAAAACCAAACTTTTTAAAAATAATAATAAACTACTCATATATAGAAAAGTTAGGTTTTAAAATCATAAAATCATAAACATACCACCCCCAATGAGAAATTAAGTAAACTAAAAAAATCTCTCACCAGAAACATTTTATGATTTTTGAAAAATACAAAAAAAAAAAATTTTTCAAAATCATAACTTTTAAAAACTACTTAAAGACAAGTTATTATATATATTAATAAAAATAAAATAAAAAACATTTTTTATAACTATAGTATATACAAAAATGGAAACACCTTTTTTTACAGAAAAAATAAAAAAAGAAATAATAAAATTATGTATTAAATATGATGAAAAAACAAAACATGAAAAAATAAACTGTCCTTTTTGTAATATAGAAATAATAAAAGATAATTATTATAAACATATAAAATATGATAACTGTACAAATTAATAAAAACTACTTAAAGACAAATTTTAAAAATATTTTTATAAAAAATCTTTAAGTAATAAAAACTACTTAAAGACAAGTTATTATATATATTAATAAAAAACATCTAGAGAATATTTTCTATAACTATAGTATATACAAAATGTCTAGTGAACAAATTACAGATCCATACACAACTTATTTTAAATTAATAGATGATCACCCCGACAGTGATGATATCCATAAAATAAAAAATCGGGCCGATTATATATTACATTGTCTACCTAAGTCCCATTATAATGATCAGTTAATACAAGACTGTTATAAACAAATCCACATGATAATTGGTACATATACAGAAAAAATAAATATAAATGGTAAAAGATCAAGATAAATATTATAGTTACTACGTAACTACGGGCGATTTTACCATGACAAAATTAAATTAATTATTTATTTATATCATTGATTTAGATGATATAAATAATATAGATTATTGTTAAAGACCGGTATTCATTACCGCAAATTAATAAAAAGATCTAGGTGAATTATAATTAGGATATATTTTTTTTCTAATACTAATATATAAGTAAAACTTACTTTTACGTTCTGAAAGAACAAAAAGCTATTTTTTTCTATAAATTATTATTTATAGAAAAAAACAGTTATTATTATATTATTTAATATAAATAATAATAAGTTTTACT
>Ga0208741_10000513_pt1 | contig 18103 bp, 22 predicted proteins | sample CryBogCBE03Jun09_FD_184576 | JGI IMG/M metagenome (GOLD analysis project Ga0208741, IMG submission 184576) | Freshwater microbial communities from Crystal Bog, Wisconsin, USA - CBE03Jun09 (SPAdes) | ecosystem: Environmental > Aquatic > Freshwater > Lake | place: Crystal Bog, Wisconsin, USA...
TAAGAGACAGTATCAGTGCTACCACGGGGGAAACTGCACGCCCGGTGCGGGCGCGAGAGTAAACCGCCCCGCACCGGGCGTGCAGTTTCCCCCGTGGTAGCACTGATACGACCCTGCGCCGCAAGTGATGTTGCCATTTTCCCACGCAGGTCCCCAACTTGTTTTGCTCGTAGAAAACAAGTTGGCGCCGTGGATGACTCGGAAGACGTTCAGTGAGGTGGACGCCGCGCCCTTGTACTGCATGAGGTGCTCCGAGATGACGCTGGTTGCGCTGGGCAGCATGCCGCACAGAAAAGCGGGGCAATAGGTCAGATTGAATGCCGAGTTGAGAGCGGCAACCACGGCAGTCGGGGATGGACTGACGGCGAACGTGGGTGTGTGCAAGAGGCGGCGGGCGGAGGAGCCCACGTACGCCGCGTCGTATCCCGGGCCGCTTCCCTGGGCATAGTCACCCCCGCCGTATTCGTTTGTCGTGTTGGCGAGCACGCCGCCAATTGTAATATTGTAGAGCATGCCGGAACTTCCCGCCGGAACGGTCGTGACGTTCTCGACAATCATGTTCCGTGGGTCCAGCAGAAACGAGGGCGGCTGCACGACATTTTCGATTGGTGATGTGGCGTTGGGCGCCACCGCCAGGTTGGCGATGCCGTTCAAGATTCCGTACTGCATGGTGATGTCGTATGGTGCATCGACGAGGATGCTGTACTGAAACCAGGCGTCGACCGGGTAAAACAAGGCACTACCAAACGCGTTCAAAAAATACTGCTCCAGCGTCGACACATCGAGTGTGCTGAGCGCGGCGGCGCACTCGCTTGCGTACAGCGGCGGCACCGTCACGAGGAGCGAATCGCCTTGAACCGCGACAAACATGTGGCCGGGGGGCATAGAACACACGCCGGCTATGGCGCGAGTCATGTCCAAAAGAGCGACTGGGTACGGAAACCGGGAACCCGGTGGAAGTACATACCCAGAGGCGGGAGTTTCCCAAGATCCTTTCGTATCAAGAGAAAATGGAAACTGATACGCGCGGGCGATCGAAGCGACCAAGAAGAGTGCGAAGAGCCGCATATGCCTTTCATCATCTTTGCGTTTTAATATAGATGGCCGTTTTTTGCCCACTAGCCCTCCTTGTGAGCAGACTCTTCGTCTGCAATGACTGCGAGCTCCGCCTCGCGCTTGAGTTCCGCAAACCTGGTCCGTCCCGACGGGGGCGGCGGCGCCTCAGCTGGCGTTGCCGCCTCTATCGTGGACAAGCGCGCGCCCACCGCCCCGCCCACGAGTGCGTTGAACATGCACAGCCCCGAGGCGATGCTGATGAGCGCGTTGCGGGAATAGCCGCCGCCCCGCGCGCCGCTCACGGCGGCTGTGCTCACGAGGAAGATGACACCCGCGCTCCATCCAATCTTTTGACTCCATATGGCGCGCGGCTGGCGCGTATAGCTCGCAAGTGCCGCCGCGGCGCCCATGCCGATGCTCCAGAGGCCCGCGAAAAGAGCGAGCGCCTCGGTGGTGTGTGACACCGGTGCCGGGTCTTGCGGCGCCGCAGCCACGCAGCAGAGCGCCGCGCCCAGCGCCACCGACACCACGCCCAGTGAACCGCACGCGTGGGCGCGCTCGCCTCGATACAGGCGAAAGGCGCCCGGGGCGGCGCACAAAAGAGACGCCACGAGCGCCAGCACGTAGGGCTCAAACTCCCAGAACGCCAGGGCCCCGCCGTACAGAAACGCGTGCCCCAGACACAGCTGCCCTGCGGCGAGCACCGACAGTCGCCCCAGCTCTGCATCCTGCGTCAGCTGTGCCACCAAAACCACCTGGGGTGCGAAAAAAGCAGCCCAGAAAAGGGTGGGTTGTGGGTTGAGCAGAAAGACGCCGTCGGGGGACAACGCGGCCGCGATGCATAGACTGACGACCCAGGCAACCAGGAGGCTGGCTGACACGACGCGATCCACCTGCATCTCTTGTCTGCGCGTATCGATATACAAATACGTTTTGCAGAGCAAGCGTAATGCGTGCGTTGTGTCTCCTCGCTACCCTGGCCGTTGCTGGGGCTCAAGAGCTTCTGTTTGCGTACCACGGCGGCGAGCTCTATGCCCACCTGAAAAATCAGTTTGAGGACCGGGGAGACCACATGCTCTACTTTCTCTACCTGGTGCGTCATCGCGCCAAAGACGTGTCCGCAAATATGGCGCATCTCGCCGGCGACAACTGGGCGGACACTGTGGATTTTGCGCTGTGGCGTGGGCCCGGCATGAAACTGCCGCGGCTCCTCCCCGACCACGACTGGACCGGCTGGGCCACAGCCTGGATACCGCCGCACGACGCCATCGCGGATGTATTCACGCAAGAACACGTCGACTGGCGCCACCGAAACAACAACGTCTACTGGACAGGCGCCTTTTCTGGGGGCGATGTGCGCAAAGAGTTTGCAAACTGCGAGCACAAGTACAAGAACACATTCGAAGCGGATGTGAAAGACTGGCACGTCTTGCGCGATGCTCCCCCGCTTCCCTTCACGAAAGACCTCCTCAAGCCCGCCGTTGCGGACCTGCGCCATCTGACGTTTCACAAATATCTCATCTACTTGCGCGGGAACAGCTGGTCATCCTCGATCAAACGCATACTCGCGGCTGGCGCAGCCGTCTTTCTTCCAACCGAAGTGGAGCACGAAACGATGCTGGACTTTGTTCTGCGAGAGTGCGACGACTGTTTCTATCACTACTCACAAAGGGATGTGTGCGGCTCCATCGCCCGTGTCTTTCAAAACGCAACGGACGAGGAGGCGCACGCCAAAGCCTGGCGTCTGAAAAAGTTTGTTGCCGAGCATCTCACGCTCGACAAGATGCTCGATCTTGCGACTGAGCAGATAAACAGCTTGGCAGCCGCGCGCCCCCTGGGCCCGGTGCGCGTGGAGGGAGACGTGCTGACACTCGAGGATGGAACGGCGTTGACGCGCCAGACGTGCGCCGGACTCAAGGAGGCGCACAAGTCGCACATACTTGCCGGGCTGCACTGGCAGGTGGATGCGTGGTTCGACGCCGAGTGCCGTCCCATGGCGCACGCCCCCTATTTATCCTATGTCGCCTTGTAGTAGAGATGGCGCCTATAATCAAATGGGTGGGGGGCAAACAACGGATGATTAAACACATTGTCCCCGCCATCCCCGGGCGCGAGTGGGACGCCTACCACGAGCCCTTCCTGGGGGGCGGCTCGGTCCTGGAGGCTATCCTTCAGACGGGGCGGTGCACGCCGGGGCGCGTCTTTGCCAGCGACATCAACCCCACGCTCGTCGCACTGCATCGCGCCCTCAAAGAGGATGCCGCCGGCTTTGCCGAGCGCGTCCACGAACTCCTCAAAGACCAGAGCGAGGCGCGGTTCTACGACGTGCGTCGCGAGTTTAACGCGCGCAGGGACCCCGAGCGATTCGTCTACATCAACAAGTGCGGATTCAACGGCTTGTACCGCGAGAACGCCTCTGGCGCCTGCAACGTGCCCTACGGCCACGGCCAGCGCGTTTTTTTCACCACCGACAACTGCGTCGCGCTGGGCGACCTCTACCGCCAGTACGACGTGCAGTTTCAGGAGCAAGCCTGGGACGAGTCCCTGGGGGCGGTCGGCCCGCGCGATTTCGTCTACCTGGACCCGCCATTCGCCAAGCTGGACGCCACCACCTTTACGACGTACACCAAGGGGGGCTTTCACGACACGGCGCCTCTCCTGGAGCGCGCCCGCGCGCTGGTTGCAGGGGGCACGCGAGTGCTGCTCAGCAACCACGACGTGCCAGAGGTGACGGATGCGCTCGGCGAGGGATGGAACGTGGAGCGGTTCGGCCTGCGGCGCTCAGTGAGCTGCAACGCGTCGAAGCGCGCGGCGGTTGAAATTCTCGCTCGCTCGTATTGAACGCACATGGCCACCATCTGTTTTCTGACGCGCCTGACGCGCCCGGCGCCGCCGGACGAGCACGGCCAGCCTCGCCGCCAGCTCACGCTGGGGGACACCGTCTTCCTCCTTCCCGAACACGCGGTGGACCAAGTGGACGAGCAGCTGGTGCGCCACCTGCTTCACGGCCACGCGCAGTCGCTGCTGCTGGCGCGTGCCGCGCAATACGGCCTGGTGCGCGTGGTGCAGCGCTTCCTGGGCACGCTGCCTCGAACTGCCGAAGACGACGCGCGCGCCCTCCGCGCCGCCGCCGCCAACGGCTTCCCGGACGTGGTGCGCGCGCTCCTCGGCGCGGGAGTGCCGCCGAGCCGCGAGGCGGCAGTGGCGGCTGCCAAGGCTGACAACCCTAGCTGCCTGGCACTCCTCCTGGACGACGGGTGGAGCGTCCTCCCAGAGGCTGCGCTCGCCGGCAGCCTCGGCGTGCTGCGCCTGCTGCAGCCCCTCGTGCCGGAGGAGGAGTGGCACGCGCAGTGCGCCCGTGCATTCCAGCACGTAGCGCAGACTGGCTCTGTGGCTGTGGCTGAGAGCCTGGTGGCTGTCGCTCAGCCGGCAGAGGATGTGGTTGGCCTGGCTGTGCAATACGGCAACGCGGGCGTGGTGCGCGTCCTGCAGCGGCGGCTGATTGCCCGCCGGGCAGCCCTCCTGGCACTCAGGCACGTGGCTCCCGCGGTCTACGCGGTGGAGGCTTTGCGCATGCTCATCATCCAGCCGGCGCGCCTTTACGTCTCCGCCACCGCCCTTGCGGACGCCGCGCGGCTTGGCCACGTGGATGCACTGAGTGCCCTGCTGGAGCGATTTGACGTTCCGCCCCTGGCGCCGCACACCCCCCTGCAGGCCCGCATGGATGCCATCGTGCGCAGCGCCATCCGCCGTGTCGTTCCGGAGCTGCCGGGCACCGCCTTGCGTCGCGCGGTGACCACATTTTGCCTGGATGCCTTCCAGCGTCGGATGGGCGTCCTTCTGAGCTTTCGGCTGGCGTCGGGTGTGTCGCACGAGGTGGCGTTGACGGCGCGCGGCATTCTCTGGAGCATCGCGGACTCTGACCTCGCCGTCATTCCGCGAAGCACGTTTTTCGACCACATTGTGGAGGGCAACAGCTACGAGATTGGCGCCGTCATTGCCGGAGCGCCGCCGCTGGACGTGCATCACTTTTGGTCTGTGCTCGAGTCGTGCTGCCGCGTCATGGACTCCCACTTTTTGGTGGAGAGCAGGTTTCTTCACAACGTCGCGGGGAAGGCGTACAATCGGTTTCCCAGCGACAACGGTGCAGACGCCGCCTACTTTTCTGGCGAGTTCAGCGGCGTGGAGTTTACCGAGGGCAGGCGCCTGACCGCAGTCGACTGGTTGATGGGGCCTCGCGCGGACAACCCGAGCGGCAAAACATTCGTCCGGCGGTTGGACATTGGGCGAGTCAGGGCGCGCGTGCACGAGGAGATTTGGAAGAGTGAAGCCTACGAGGACTTGATGAGAGAAGAGGCGGAGGCTGAGGCGGAGGAGGAGGAGGAGGAGGAGTGAACACTAGAGTCATTTAGTGATATAAAGTCCGTTGGCGACAGGGTTTCACACTGTCTTGTGCTCACACGTCCACGGGTTTGGATGGCCCTGGCCCATCCAGTGGACAAAGCCCGGGGGATAGACGCGCGGATGGCTGTCTCTCACGTATCGAGCCAAGGGCTGGCGCCTGAACTCAGTCAATGTACGTGCCGCTCCCCCACACCGTGTGGTGGCGGAAGAGTCGATGAAAAACAAGCCAGTCCTGCCACGACTGCGAGAAAGAAAACCTGCCCCCTTCTAGAATCATCTTGCAGCGGTCATGGTACTCGGGCTCTACGTGCTTGAGCAGCAACTCAACATTGCACCAAGCAGTACAGCGACGAACAGGAAGGCACGCATCTCTGCTGAATCGAACCATATAGCATAGAGGAGCTGCAGTCGAAATGCGCCGCGCTTCAAATACTTGCTCGCCCCATGAGCACGTGTAAACGGATGCGTCTCCTGCTGTTGGCGTCGCTGTTTTCATGCGCTGCGTCCAAAACGCTCGACTTGGTTCTTTCGCACTTCCACGAGGATGCAGGGCGCGCTGTGGATTTTGTAAGCCACGTGCGTGGCAACCTGACGCAGGTCAGCGTGGCTCGCGTCTTTGTCTACACCCACGACAAAAACCTGTCCGATGGCGTGTTTCCGTCCGACTGGACGGTGCGTCGATTCGACAACATCGGCCGCGAGTCCTATTCCTATGTCTTGTGGCTACTCGAGCACACCACTGCGTCGACGATGCACGAGGTGTCCGACTTTGTGTGGTTCAGCCAGGCGGCGCCAGAGCTGGATGGATGGAACGAGCGAACCAACCTGATGCGCAGGGCGCGAGAGCTCCTGACACCCCACACCGGAATGCTGGCGCTGGGGCTGACTGAGATTGCACGCTGCGAATGGGGCGGCTCGTTTTCAGGCACCCCTTGGCTGCATATGCGAGAGATGTATGCCATGGCGACGCACACGCTCTGCAACGGGTGGTGGCCCACCTTTATGAATGGAGAATTTATCGTCAGCAAAAAGCGGGTGCTCCACCAGCCGCTCAGTATGTGGCGCTACATCAAAGAGTTACTGGAAGCGCCGCCGGGACATTTTATTCATCACGAAGGCGAGACGCCCGAGAGACCGCACGTCTACGACAGCAACCGGGCAGACCCCATCTTTGGCCACATGATGGAGCGCATGTGGAACCCGCTGTTCGGCTGTCTCGACCCGCCCGAGCCCCTGCGGTGTTGCGGGCCACGCGAGACGTGCAACGAGGGTGACTGTCAGTGTCTTGATTAGGCCCCCCCATGAATAAGAAAACTTTATTTGGCTTCGTGACAAAAGTTTGCATGTCCATTCAGTTTGGTAAGTTTGAGGAACACACGTCGCTCAAAGAGGAGCACGAAAAAGGCCGCTTTCCCATTGTCAACTCCTGGTTGTGGTGGCGCTCCCCCGTCGTCCGCCCGTATTGCAAGTGGTACCAAGGGGAGGTGGTGCGCATCGACCCCACGTTGGAGGACAAGTTTAAATACGCGCCTCTCTACATCCTCGGAACGAAGACACGGGCCGGGTACACGACAGTTGCAGGTGATGCGCTCCCCGTCGGGAACTACCTGTACATTATCGAGCGAGACACCGACGGCGAGCCGGTCGTCATCCTGTCCCGCGTCTTCGACGACTCGCTCGAGATTGGGACACGACACAGTATCCTTCCGCCGGGGCTACAGACGCAGGTGCTCTCTGCGGGGGAACTCAAGAGAGGGGCTACCGTCTATTTCAACTTTAAAAGCTACACGTTTGGCGACTCGCTGATAGAAAAGGCGGGAGAAAAAAGACTTGCAGACGAGACGAAGCGGGTGCTGCTCGAGTACTTTCCAGGTGCCTCTTACGACAAGTATTTTAGGCCGAGATTCACAAAAGAGGAACGCGCCGAAGCCGAGCGCATTTACCAGGCCGCGTGCCGGTACATTCAAAAGTTTGAGACGTTCGAGGCCTGCCAGGCATCGCTGCAGACACTTTCGCGGGGCTCCGATGCGTGCCAGTCTCCGATAGATCCCGAGTTTGTGGCCGAGCTTTCGTCATATTATGTCGTGGCCGACCGCTTGAATCGGGCTGGGGATGGCAGCCCGTCGTACCTGGCGCTGTGGAGCATAATGCGTGCCGGGCGGGCCGCACTCTTCGAGTTGATTGGAACCCCGGGCAAGTTTCAAGAGAAGTATCCAGGTGCCGACATAGGCATCCTCGAAGACCTCACGAGAGGTGCGCGGTTTCTTCGCGGTGGCACGGGCAAGAAACGAGAGCGCGCGTAAGGGAGGCGACGGCAACGAGAGAATGCGTTTGTGTATTGATACCTAGTTTGGGTCTAGAACCAACCCGTTGCCGTGCCTATTTGTCATGTTCCGCGACACAAAGTCCAGCGTCAAGTAGCCGCTCTGCGTCCGCGCCCAGCGACGCAGGTGCGACCTGCAGAAGCCGTACTTTTGCACCCGGCCGTGCGCGTCCCGGAGCAGCACCGTCTGCTCCATCGCCTGCCGCAGCTGCGAGCGCTTGCTGCAGTGCGCGCAGATGCGCGGGTCGGGCGTCTGCTCCGACTCATCCTTGCGCGCCGTGCAGCAGGCGGGGCAGTCCATCCCGGTGGGCGTCACCCGAATCGAGCACGTGGCGCACAGGTGGCCGCAGCACGGTGACAGCACCAGCGCCACGTCCCGCAAGGCGACGATGCCGCCCCTCGCCGCAGCCGCATCGGGGGGGCCTGGGAGGCTCTCCGACCCCCCCGAGATGGCGATGAGCCGGTGCTTCATACACGCCTCGGTGGCGACGCACCGCAACTCGCCGGTGGTCATATCCAGCGCCAGCTTTCGGTAGCCTGCGGCTCGCACATTGTCCACGCGCCGGCTGGCGGCGCTTCGCTCCGCCTGCGTCAGGTAAAAGTTGCGGGGGCCGCAGTTGACACAGACGATGACGGTGGTGGCGCGCCGCATCGCGTCGGGGTCGTCCGTGCCGAAGCGCCGGGCCACGGCCGCCATCTGGGCCTGCACAAAGCGCTCGGGCAGGGGGGTGGTGCGGCAGACGTGAGCCAGGTCCGCCGCCGCGGCAAAATCCACCAGTCGGGCCAACGCCGCGTCGCCGATGGTGTCCTGGCTGAAGATGACCACCGGCGCCTTGGTTGGATCGCGCTCCATCTCGCCAAGCAGCTCTGCTGCCGCGCCCGAAAAGTTGCCGTCGGGCGTCCACTCAGTCACTGGACGCTTGTTGGCCGCCAAGAGCTCAAAGTACTCTGCATCCACCGCCACGCCGTGCCGCTTGATTCCCCGCCGCGCCGCCGTGCGAGTGGCGCTCACCACCAGCGAGTTGCTGGCGTCAGACAGGCCGCGCGGCACCAACTTGCGCTTCGGCATCCGCTTGTGCGTCTTTTTCAGCGTCTCCAGCACCTCGTCGCTAAACATCACCTGCCAGTTGTCCCGCCCCGCCGTCCTCACGGCGTGCAGCGCGTCAAACACGCGCTGCGCCTGGCTCTGGAAAGGCGACATGGCGCTCACCAACCGCTCCAGAGCCGGGCACAGCGGCAGAATGGTGAGCAAGTACGTCCCCATGATGTACAGCACCAGATGCTCGTGCGGCGGCAAACTGTTGAACATATCAGCCGCCGTCGCCTGCGTAAACGAATCGATAAAGGCTTTCCGGGTGGCATACGCCGCGCGTTCGCCCGTCACGTGCGTGTAGTTGCCCAATAGGGCCGCCTGTGCCAGGGCAAACATGGTCGAGCTCAGCTCCCGGTTCTGCAAACACTTGATGAAGAGCGTGTGGAGCCAGCGGGTCTGCGAGGGCACGCGTCAGCACACGCAAAACCCTCCGCTGCGGCGGGGTTCCCAAGGGGCGAAGCCCCTTACCTGGGAAAACTCGGGCAGCGCCCGAATAAGCATCTGCGCCGCCACCGCGCGCGGCCGCGCCATCTCGCGCTTGCGGTCGTTGACGCTCAGCCCCTCCGCCACCACGCTGTTCATCGCAGCCTGCACGCACAGCGTGCCCATGTCGGGCAGTGCGTGCTCGTGTGCAGTGTACTTGAGCGCCCAGGTGCTCAGCGCCTCGCCCTTTTCCACCAGCAGCACCATGCCGATGTGGGCGTCGATGTACAGCGTCATGTTGTAGGTCCAGGTGCGGCCGTAGAGCTGAGAGCACTCCTTCAGCATCTGGTTCAGTCGATTGACCCGATAATAGAGCAGGCGGTGCGGAAACGACTTGACCGCGCCAGCAGGCCACGGCATGTACTCCTCGGTGGGCGGGGGCGGAAGCTTTGGACGAGCCTCGCTCAGCTCCTCGTACGTAAAAAACAGCACCGGCGCATCCGTCACCCGCGCCCGGTGCGTGAAAAAGGTGCGCAAGTAGACGTGCGGCTCCGGCACCAGGTTCCTACGCACCGCGAGTCAGCCACATCACCACGCCGCGGCCGGGGGTCCAAGGGGGCGGAGCCCCCTTACCTTACCGGTACAAGGAGGGAAACGTGACGTTGCACGGCGTGCGGGTCACGTGCTCCATGGCACTTTGGTCCACCCGCCACGAGCGATCCGGCTCCTGCACCAGGCGGAGCGAGTTGATGTGGAGGCCCACCACCGTGCCCATGACGCCGGACCACGAGGAGTCATCCGTCGACGGAATGAGGTATTCGACAGAGTACTCGCCCTCGCCCGCCGCGTTGACGTAGTGGTTGAGCAGCGCGTTGGGTGGAAAGGTGCGCTGCTTGCGCGCAAAGAGGTAGGCGCTGTGAATATTCATCCGGGCACACAGGAGGCAGGTGCGGCGCTCCTCCGGCAACACCCCGCTCGCCTGGAACGCCGCCAGCTCGGTGGGGCTCATCACCTCGGTCAAAATCACGCCACCGCTCTCCTGCACGCGCGCGAGTCAGGCCACGGCGGGGGTCCAAGGGGGCGCAGCCCCCTTACCTCGTGACCAGCCAGCCGCGGGCTCATGCCCACGCACGAGTCGCCCATGAGGCACGCCCGCGTCGACACGCCACCTGCGACCCAGGGCTCGCGCAGGATGGCGTCCTCGTGCGCCCGGGGGAAAAGGTCGAGAGACCCGTGAAAGGTGGGAATGTGATCCACCGGCGCGGGCCCCGCATACAGTTTTTTCACCAGCCGCACGAGAGGCGGGTCGCCCTCCTCCGCGCCCGCAATCGGGAGGTTGAGGCCCTCGTAGGGCGGCGGCGGATCCGCGGGGGTGGCCATGGTGAGGGGGTGAGAATGGCGTCACCGAACGCGCGGTCGATCGGCGAAAATCGAGCGAATGCATATTTACTAGAACGCCGTGAGATACCAGATGCGTTGAATGCGCTATGATGAGCCCCCGAGACGCAGGCGCGTCTATTGGTCATGCACCGCGCTGGTGTGTGTCTCGGCCGTTGCGGCTGTGTGCCTCCCAGTGCCGGACGTGCGTGTCCACCTCATGGTGACGACAAGCGCCTATGCAAACGGCAAGTTTCAAACCAGCCACGTTCCCGGCGTGCTCCCCGATTTCAGAGTTTTTGCGTTGTGTCTCGCGGTCGCCCTGACCGGAGCTCTCGTAGACGTGGGATGCGCCCTTCAACAAGGCGTTGCCTCGCGCATCGCAGAGGCGTGCGTGACCGCCCTGGGTGCTGTGGCGGTGTATGTCACGCTCGGTGGCACCACGCTGGTCGCGGCACTCCTGGCGGCGGTGCTCACGTTTACGAGCGCGCTGTCCGATGGCGTCTACGTGCTGGTGCTGTCGCTCGTCGCAACGCTCTGGGACGCGTGTTTTGCGAGCGGCCCGGGCCAGGCTGCCCGCGTCCTGCTGGCTGTCGCCTACGTCGGGTACTCATTCGCCATAGAGGCGACGCGTGCAAAAGAGTACCTCAACACGGTCATTACGGCGGCGTGGCACGTCGCCTCGCTGTGGCTTTCGTACGCGGTGCTTATTAGTCTCACAACGGCCGAAACCTCGGACACGCTCTACCTGGCCGTCACCTTGCCGCTCCTCGGGGTGTTGGTCTTTGTAGCGCTGGACACGGCCAAGGCGGATGCGCCGGCCGTGATCGAAGAGCCGTATTTCAAGTCAAAGGGGCAGAAGCGCTCTAAGAATTCGCTGCGAGTGTAAGAGGTTTATTCGTTTGCGCACACCCGGGCGGTACCTTTTTTGCAAAGGCGCGCTCCAGCAGCACCGCCATGGCTGTTGCGTAAAAGTGCACAAACGTGGTGCGCTCCGCCGGGTTGTCTGCGCCCGCATCCACAACCACCGCGTCATCCACGTCCCCGTCCGGCGCGACGGCGGCCGGGATCTCCACGCGAATATCGAGCAATTTGGGCGGCATGATATGACACACGCGTACGTTCGATATACTACTCTACGCGCCGCAGCGCCCAGCCGCGGCGGGGGTCCAAGGGGGCGTAGCCCCCTTAGCGCTTGCGCTTCGGCCGAACCTCCTCCTCCTCCTCTTCGTCCTCCTCCTCCTCCTCGTCGTCGCCCTCATCCATCTCCGCCTCGAGCTCGGAGATGCGCTCCTGCAGGCTGATGATGAGGCTCTCCTTGGTGGCGATTGTGCGCAACGCATCGTTAGTGCGCTTGGTGGCGACGGCGAGCTCCTTGGCGTGCCCGGCGTCGCCCAGGTAGTCGTCGCGGGACAGACCCATGGTGGTCATGGCGTCCGCGTTGGCGTCCAGGAAGTTGATGAGGTCCGCCGCCGCGGTGGCGTACAGCGACTTGAAGTTGGCCGCCTTGGTGGCGAGCGTGGTCATCCCCGACACACTGTCGTGCAGCTTGAGCACGCTCGCGTGGTCCTCCAGAGAGCCCTCGAAGACGGTGGCACCGTTGAAGGCGATGCGGTAGATGCCGGCAGACTTGGAGTACTCGCCGTTGTTGCGGTCCACCAGGTCAATGACGGAGGCGAGCGTGATTGGCGGCGGCGGCGGTGCAGCCGCGAGGGTTGGGGTAGCGGCGGCCGCCTTGCCGCGGTGCACGGGCGCGGGGGGCACACCGGACGCCTGGTAGGTGGCCGCCGTCTCGTTGCACCACCACTCGGCGTACTCGGGCGTCGCCTTGAACTTTTTGACGAGGTTGGCCGCCATCGCAGCCTTGCCTGCGTCCCAGTCGCCTTTGAGGAACAGCTGGCGCACGTCGGACGTCTCCCCCTTGAGGTAGCGGTTGGACGACGCCTTGCCGGGCTTGCTGGGGGGCTCGCCAACGACGGCGGTGGACAGGTCAGCCTTGGGTGCGGACATGGTGTCGACAAGCGGGCGAAAATGACGGTCTCGAACGCCGCCACGCGCAACTAGGCCGCGTTCATAATCGAACCCCATTTGAGATTTTGGTGAATTATGCCGTACGCGTCTTTGGGCTCTCCCGCCAGGTTTCTTCCGACGGTGACGAAGCCGCCCACAGAGCGCGACGCGTCGAGCAAAATCCAGTCGGCTGCATGGAAGACGTGCTTCGCTCGGTGCTCCATAAGAAACCGACGCCACCGGTGCGCCTGACTCGAGTGCCAAGCATACGCGTGCGAGCAATACGACGTGCATCGGTCGATGTGTATACCCTCGACAGCCTCGAGCGGCCGACAGGCGAGCGGAATGCACAGGCCGAGGTGTGCCACCCCATCGTCCCGTGCCAGCTCCAGCGCCCGCGCCACAGCCGCTTGTGCAGCCTCGAGTGTGATAGACTTGTCCATTTCTATGTCGTCTTCAAACACGAGCCACCACTCGTCGGTGCGTAATCCCAGCAGCCCCAGGAGGTCCTCGTACGCCAGTGCGTACGAGACGTGCCGCCGCGTGGAGTCCGGGCCTTCCGGCGCGACGATGGTATCCGTCACCTGTCGCACATACCGCTCGCTCCACGTCTGTGGCGTCATTTTGTAAATGTTTGTCAGGTTCAGTCGGTCGAGAACCCGCACAACCGAGCTATACCGTGCACGGCTTACGCTGATGACGACGGGGTGCACGTTTGGCGCCCAGCCACCGCGCGACGCCACGACCGAAAGCAAGAGCAACGCAGTGCGCAACATGAAGTACGTATAAAAAGTGCTAAATAATTATGGTGGCTATCCGTGCCGCCACTGGCGACACCATATCCTCCGCCAAGTCTGCAAAATACTCGCCGTAGTGCACAATCCCCAGCTCCTTGATGTGTTGGTCCGTCATACCGAACAGCTCGTTCCACCGACTGAGCCGCATCCCAAGCTGTCGCACGTGCCTGCGCGTGAGCCCGTCCTGAAGAAGCCGCTCAATCGTCAGGCCGATGCGCCTGCACCACGCCCCCTCCAGTTCCTCCATCCACGGGCTGAACAAAATGTCCACCGAGTGAAACCGGTCGTCAAACCGCCGCAAAAAGTCCACGTGGAACGTCCGTAACTTTTCGTCCCGGATGCACATCAACGCGTAGTGGAACGGCAGCGCAAAGAGCCTGTCAATCGTAAAGCCGCGGTCGATGAGGCGGTCGATGAAAACGACTCGACCGGGTGCAAACCACGTGTCCACCACACCCTCGTCGTGGGGCGGATCGCGCGCGTCTGCGATAAACACCGAGACATCCATGGGCGCGCAAGTGTTGAGGGGATTTATATATGTCGCCATGCACATAATATATGTCGAGCCTTACCAGAGACGACCTAGAATTCGAACTGCAAAGCGCCAACGCTTTCCACGCAAAGTGCATTCGTGCGCAAAAGGAGCACGAGCACACAATCGCTCAGTTGCGCGCCAAGGTGGCTGAGCTCACCGCATCCTGTCGCAAGGTGCACGCCGAGGCGGACGCCTACGCAACCGCCAACAAGCAACTCGAGCAGGCGCTCCTGGCCGAGCGTGCCGCGCCAAAGACCGAGGGGATGCCGCAGGAGCAAGAGATTCGACAACTCGCCAGCTCGCTGCGCGGGGTACTGGCACGGGTGCTCCAGGCGGTCCCCTCAGGCAAGGTGACCGTGGTGACCCCGCTCTTCAACGCAACGTTCGATGTCGAAGAGGCGCGCGCGATGCTAGACCAGCAGTGGGACAGCGACTCTATCGTTCTTCGGCTTCCGGATTCCTAGAATATTTACAGGGGTGTCTCACTTTTAGAAGTTCCGGGGCTTAGAAGTTAGTGTGTGTCAGCAAAGAGCATGCGAGGGCGGCGCACCTGTGTGATCATCCACCCCTGGTTCCTGGTTTGTTGCAAGGTCCACCGCCGGGTGGTGCTCAGGCGGCTTTCCAGAAACTCGGGACCAGGGACCCTAGCTCGTCCGCGTTCACTCAGTGTTTAAAAAAGTACACTGCTAGCGACTTGTCTACTTGAAACACGCCCTCGTCGAGAGAACCCGGAAAGTCAACGACTCGGTCGCCGTCGACGAGCTTGCCTTCAATGCCAGGCTCGTCTGACGAAATCTTCAGGTGGAGCAAGACTTCTTCGCCTGACTTGAACTCGACGTCGACACCCTCGGACGTGTGATAGACAGAGCAGTCGGTATACCGCGAAAGTTTGCAGGGGAAATAGTCTGGCGGGCGGGTGCCGATTGGGTTCACAGTTGAGCCTTTGGGGTGAATGAACAGCGTGCCCTTTGCCGGAAGCATGTGCACCGCGTTTTCCTTGGTCAGCGCCAGAAAGTCAACCATGACCATATCAATCATACTGAGCAGGTCAGGCAATGAAAAGATGCAGCTGATCCACTCCCGCTTGCTGCACGCGCTGTCCATGTAGTCGATGGTCTTCTGACCATACGCATTCATGATGCTCGTGCTTTCGTACAGCTCATTCTCTTTTTCCAGCCGCGGGCCAAACGTGCTCATAGTACTAACAAACAGTTGCCCCGCTATTTAAATACTCTGCTCACAAAAGCGCGAACGGCGTGCCCAGCGAATACGCGCTCCAAAAGGCGGTGAGCATGAGCGCTATGGCCAGGTCGTCGTTGTGGCCCAGCCCCTTGCCGCTGAGCGCCTTACTAAGCTATACTACTATGCTGCTCGCCTGCGACGGCAGCTCGCCCGACCAAGGCCTGTACCCCACGGATGGCGCGGGCGTGCCGCGTACGCGCACCTACGCGCCCCTCCTCGGTGGCCAGCACGTTGCGAGCTGTGGGGCACAGTGGGGGAACGCCACGTGGGGGCCCCTCGTGGACTCGCACAACGTCCTGACGAATCTGGTGGCCTGCACGACGTCACTCTGCAATAAGCCCTCGGCAGCATCGTCTCCCGCTCTCAAGGCGGCTGTTGGTTCGGGCGTTCTGTTCTCCGCCGTTGTAGCTGCGCTTGTGTAATTACACGTCAAGTACCTTTCCTAGAGGTATCTTATCATACACCGCAATAGCCATCTTCATCTGTCTATACAGGCTGTTTGGGTTGGACGTTGCGGGATTCATGGAGAGCACAACATTTTTCCAGTGGTGCGGGTGCTGCTCCTTGCGGTCCTCGCTCAGCATCGCCAGCAGCGCCGTCACAATAAACTCGGAACAAAAGTACTCCCGGCGTTGCGTCATGAGAGACTCGTCCCAGCGGCGAACGCCCCATCCCCCAGGCACAAACAGGTTTGCGTTAAAGCCCATCTTGTTGAAAGGCATACCATTGTTGAGTATGCAAAATCGCAGCGCCTTGGCGATGTGCTTCCGCTTCGCTTCAAACGACAGAAAAACGTACTTGGATTTCCACTCGCTCGGGTGCGTGAGCTTGCAATGCACGCATCCCGGCTTGTACACATCCTTACCATTCTCCTGTCCTGCATACACTTTCTTCGTCACAGAGTTTTTGCAATAAACACCTTCAGAGACGGGTAGTATGAGCTCTGCATGACACCTGCAAGGGGGTGCGTTAGGACTCGTGCTGGGGGTGCGTGCCGCCCCCGGGGCGGTACTGCCAGAATGACGGCGATTAGGGGCGGAACTGGAATTGGTCCGGGTCGACACCGGGGTCGACCCCGCAAAATTCCAGTTCCGCCCCACCGTCTTATAATCGAGGCAGTACCGCCCCCCGCCACGGCGCCAGCTGCGGCGGGGGTCTGGGGGCGCGTGCCGCCCCCGGGGCGGTACTGCCAGATTTTGGGACGATTAGGGGCGGAACTGGAATTGGTCCGGGTCGACACGGGGGTCGACCCCAGGAAATTCCAGTTCCGCCCCTAATCGCCGTCATTCTGGGCAGTACCGCCCTGGGGGCGGCACGCGCCCCCCAGACCCCCGCCTCGGCGGGGAGCGGTACTGGCCGATTACAAAGACGGTGGGGCGGAACTGGAATTTTGCGGGGTCGACCCCCGTGTCGACCCGGACCAATTCCAGTTCCGCCCCTAATCGCCGTCATTCTGGGCAGTACCGCCCCCCCTGCGGCGGGGGGCGGTTCCGTACATTTTGCCGGCAGGAAAGACGTCGCCGCGACGACGAGTGGCGAGCGCAGCCCCCCAGTTGATTGGGTGCTCCTTGGCCTTGGACCCAACCACCCGGAACGCGAGCAGGACCGAGGTGGAGCCGGGAAACTCGCCAGAGTCGACATTATCTCGCATCCAATCGTCCGGGTTGCATCCTACTGGTACAAGTTTGCTCTTTGAATCTCTAAACAAGGAACTCATTGATAACATATGGGATGCGTATAAATAAGAGGCATCTATGCAGGCATGTCATGCTCGGACCGCGAAGCATCCCCACAAAAGCCGGATGTTGCGGAACTGGGGCGGCACGCGTGGGGGCTCCTGCATGCCGCGGCAGACACGACTGAGGAGACGCTTGCTGGACTGAGCAAGTTTGTGTCTCTGGCTGGTCTCATCATCGACACGTACCCCTGCCCGCGATGCAGGCGCTCGGCGCACAACGTGTGCGGGCGACTCATCGGTGCGAGCAAACACCCGGATGCGCGCTCGCTCCGAAAGCTGTTTGAACGAGCGGATACACACGGTGGCTACCGGGTCGTTGCCGTGGCGTGGGCAGCACGCATGCACGCGTGCGTGACGCAGCATCTCCTCGCATCGGACAAGACGCGGAAAACGGTGTCGTACGAGAGTGTGCGTATTGCAAACCACGTGGCGTCCCTTGGTGACGACGACCGCGCCATTGCGTGTTTTATTTCCGGGGCTTAGACACGCGGCGGCGCCGGCGCACGCGGACGACGCAGTAGAGAGAGAGGGCGACGAGCAAGACGGCGATGGTGATGGCACCAGACACAAGCCCCCAGAAGACGGCGGTGCTGCCGTCATTTGAAACAACCGGCGAGGTCCCCTGCTGAGAAACAACCGGTTGTGACGTATGCACATCCGTCGTCTGGGGGAGATAGAACTGTATCTCGACGAGTGTGATGGACACAATCGCAGCCGCGACTGTTTGCGCACTCGACGCAGGTGTCATGATCGAGTAAGTCACTCGAACCGAAATCCCCAGAATGCGTCGGCGACCGACCTCGTCGGCGACTGAGAGAATGTGCACGCTCGATGGCTGAACGCCAGTGACATTTGCCAGCATGGCGATGTATGCTGTTTGATTGAACGACGTGGAGTTGTAGCCGGAAATGTCTTGGTATCCCGTCACGGAGGAGAGAACTCCAAGTGCCGGAGGAGGCGAGGCAACCACCTGAGGCGGCGAGACCAAAGCCTGCGGCTGAGGTGGAGGTGGTGCTGGTGAGACCACAACAGGTGGTAGAGGCGGAGGCGGCGAGGCCACGACCGGCGGTGGCGGCGAAGCCACGACCGGCGGTGGGGGTGGGGG
>Ga0208741_10000514_pt1 | contig 18086 bp, 9 predicted proteins | sample CryBogCBE03Jun09_FD_184576 | JGI IMG/M metagenome (GOLD analysis project Ga0208741, IMG submission 184576) | Freshwater microbial communities from Crystal Bog, Wisconsin, USA - CBE03Jun09 (SPAdes) | ecosystem: Environmental > Aquatic > Freshwater > Lake | place: Crystal Bog, Wisconsin, USA...
TTTTTCGGTAGTAGAGAATTCATCTGAAGCAGACACGGGGTCGGTTGTTTTAACAGTAATCAAACTTCTAGAATTTCTTACAAGCGTTGTAGATGTTTGCTCGTAGTGTTTGCCTACCCATTTATCTATTTTAGATGAACTAAAACATCCCACAAAAAAAGGGGCGATACATAAAACTACCATCACCTTATTGATGATGCTGCTTTTTAACAAGCTAGAAGTAAAGGTCTGAGCGTTCATTTTGTTTTAAATTTAGAGTGTTTGTAAATCAGGGTTAATCATTTTTGCTTGTACAAAACTCCTTAAACGAATGAAAAATAATGGTCGAAAGGCATTTAATTTTTACTAATCAAATTACTACAAAATAGCAGATTCAACTCAATTTATCAATTTCGGAAATCCAAAACACATTTCCGAAACACATTTTTCATTAATAAATAGTTCCGAAAGATTCAGTAAGTACCTGAAATGTGCTTTTGTGGTAACATTGCAATTGGTTGGCTTGGTGAAATAAAAATTGCCTCATCAGGTTTTATTTAATTAATTTATTTAACTACAAAATTGTCAAATGAAAAAGAATCTACTTTTTGCTTTTACAGCGTTTCTTTTCTTTACGCTGCGCCTTTCGGCACAAACAGTTATTACAGACACGACTGCAGGTCCTAGCACATGGACTTGTCCTGCAGGTGTTACTTCCATTACAGTAGAATGTTGGGGGGCAGGCGGAGGTGGTGGTTTTGCCAAGTACCAATATACAGCAGCAGGTAGTGGTGCTGGTGGCTCTTACATCAACTACACAATGCCGGTTACACCTGGAAAAACATATTATTTATACGTAGGAGCGGGTGGCGCTGGCGGTCCTGACTCTGTAACTGCAGGTGGCAAGGGTGGCTCTTCTTACTTTGGAAGTACCACAGACACTTTACCTCAAAGTACCGTAGTGCTTGCAGTTGGTGGAAATGGAGGCAACAGTACTGATAGTACAGGAGCAAAAGGAGCAATTGACTCTGCTACAGGCGGTGCCGCTATAACTAGTGGAAATCTTCCAGTTTCAGGATATAATACCAGCCTTTACGGCGCTGCCGGTGGTAATGGTACGAGTACTGGTGCAACGGCAGGTGGTGCTGGTGCAAATGGAGGTGCTGGTGGCGCTGCAAGCACCAACTTCTCCGCATCAAAAAAAGGATATAACGGAATGACGCCAGGAGGCGGCGGTAGTGGTGCTATTGATAAAACAGTGAAAGCAGGTGAAGTAGGTGGTAATGGTGCAGTGGGAGAAGTGCAAATAACCTATTTGAGTGCAGCTAGTGTATTAAAACCTGGTTCTTTTACAGCAACAGCAGTTTCTCCTACAGAAATAGATTTCACTGCTACCTCTAATGCCAACAACAACAATATTGTTGTACTGTACAGCAACACGAATGCTTTCACACCCCCAACTGATGGGACTGCCGCCGGGGCTGCAGGAAGCTCTTTTGCCGGAGGTACTGTCTTATATAATGGTTCTGCAGCAGGATTAACCAATCAAACAGGTTTATTACCAAATATAACTTTCTACTATGAAGCTTTCTGTTATGATGCAGCCAATAATTATTCTCCAATCTTAAAAGCCACCGCACAAACACTTGTTTCAAACCTGGTTAACAGCGATTTTACTGGTGCCACAGCTAGTTATTTTTCAGGTATAACAACTCCTGCGGTATCTGTCACTCAAAAGTTTGGCCTAGGAATATTTATCGAACACTATATCCAAGATACTGGATATGCAATCATTACAGATACCACTACAGGGGCAACAGGATTAATGCCAATTGATACAAGTGCAACACCTAGTGCTTCATTCACACTTGGTTATGCTGTTTCTCAAGGTTGGTATATAGACTATCAAGTAGCACCAAACGCAGGTTATAGCTTAAATGCAACAAGCATTTCGGGAAGCATGAGATTAAGTGGTGCTGCAAGTACCAACGCTTTTGGTATTTTGTATGGTATTGGCACAGCTTCCACACCACCAACAACTTTCTACAATGCAATCAGTAATACACAAGCTGTTGACACAGGTGTAGGAACCAAAATGTCTGGCACAAGTGTAAACTTCTCAAGTATCACTGCTGGCGTAACCTTAAAAGGCACCAATAACATATCCGGAAACAACGTTCTATATGTGCGAGCAGTATTTTATCGTGCTTATCCAAGTCCAACTGTTCAAACTATGTATCATGCTGGTTTAACAATTGGTGGACTTGCTATGAATAATCTCCCTGTTTCTATTGCTAGCTTCAATGCTGTTATCAACAACAAGACTATACAAACTAACTGGCATACTGCTACAGAATTAAATGTAAATTCTTTCAATGTTCAACGCAGTTCTGATGGAAAAACCTATAAAACAATAGGTAGCGTTAATGCAGTTGGTAAAGGGGCTAACAGTTATCAGTTTACTGATTTGTCTCCTGTAAGTGGAACAAATTTCTATCGTTTGCAAAGTGTAGATAAAAATGGCAACCTCAGTTACAGCAAGACAATCAGTATTCTATTGTCAGCAAGTAATCAGTTGTCAGTTTATCCTAACCCAAGCAGAGGTAACTTGACAATTAATGGCAACCATATTAATTCTGTACAAGTAATAGACAATTTAGGACGCATTGTAAGTACCCAAATAGTACATGACGCAACGAATCCTTCTTTAGATGTCAGCAAAATACAAGCTGGTACTTATCGCATTCGTACTCAATCAACTGATGGGACTATAAATTCAAGTAGTTTCATTAAAGAATAGTAATTAACCCCCTAAACCCTTAAAAGGTGCGGAACCCAATGGTTCTGCACCTTTTTTATTTGCCTTAGAAGCTGTTTGAGTTAAGCAGCATTTCCTACTAATTATATAGAATAATGTTTTGTCATTATATTTGCAGCAATTTTACAAATAGTTTATTTATATGAGTACAACCTCAACAACATCTAGTGCTACCACTAATGAAAGTAAAATAAGGCTGATTGCATTATTCGTTTTTATTGCATCTATTATATACATCTTCACAAGCTTTATTGCGATACCAGTATTGCTTGTCATTGACTTTGCTTTACGATCCTTTGACTTAGGCAAATACAGTCCCTTTGCAATTATCAGCGATTGGCTTGTAAAAACCCTGAAGCTGCCAATTAAATCTGTATATCTTCCTCCAAAACGTTTTGCAGCAAGAATTGGATTGTTGTTCAGCATTACCATACTATCCTTGCAGCTCGTGGGCATCAGCACCCTGATTGTAAGTAGTGTACTCACCTTCTTTGCCGCCTTGGAATCTTTTTTAAGCATCTGTGCAGGTTGTTATGTGTACAGCTTCCTGCAACAATTCAATAAGCAATAGCACTTATTCCCTACATCAAAAAGAATACTGTTTAATTTACAGTCCTTCCTTTTAGTGCTCCTAAAAGCACCTTTCTGATGGGGATTAGCCCCTCCTCTCCTACTATTTATTAACATTCCTTCGGTCTCTGTTAGAAAAAGAATATGTTGCACGAATTAATTATTTAGTTTCTTGCAGGGTGTATTATAATGCCCCGTTAGGAAGCAATCTAATTAGCATTTCGTTTACGTATAAATACCCGCTTAGGGCAAGCTTATGGCAGTATCAAATTACGAAGAAAGTGATATCAGAAGTCTCGATTGGCGGGAACATATCCGCCTCAGACCAGGTATGTATATAGGTAAATTGGGAGACGGTGCTTCTGCCGACGATGGTATCTATGTATTGATTAAGGAGGTGATAGACAATTGTATAGATGAACACATGATGGGGCATGGTCGGCATATAGACATTACTTTGAAAGATAAAGTGGTAACAATACGTGATTATGGTCGTGGTATCCCATTAGGTAAAGTGGTAGATGTAGTAAGCAAGATAAACACTGGGGCAAAATATGATAGTAATGCATTCCAGAAGAGTGTGGGGCTAAACGGGGTAGGTACCAAAGCGGTGAACGCATTGAGTAGCTTTTTTAAAGTCACAGCCTATAGAGAAGGCAAGAAAAAGTCAGCCGAGTTTGAAAGGGGAATACTAACCAATGAACACCCAGAGGAGCCTACAACTGAAGAAAACGGGACAGAAGTAGTCTTCATTGCAGATGACACCATCTTTAGAAACTATCATTTCCTGCACGAATACATAGACAATCAACTTTGGAATTATTGCTACCTGAATGCGGGATTAATCATAGATTTCAATAATAAGAAGTATGTCAGTAAGAATGGACTTTTAGACTTATTGAAAAGGAAAACGCCAGAGGATGAACTCCGTTATCCCATTATTCATCTAAAAGGTGAAGATATAGAGGTTGCTATCAGCCATAACAACGACTATGGCGAAGACATCTTTTCGTTCGTAAACGGACAATACACAACACAAGGAGGTACGCACCAACAAGCATTCAGGGAGGCTTATGTAAAAACAATCCGGGACTTCTTTAAAAAAGACTACGAAGCAGCCGACATCCGGCAGAGTATTGTTGCCGCAGTTGCAGTAAGGGTGCAGGAGCCTGTGTTTGAGAGCCAGACTAAGACCAAATTAGGTTCACAGAATGTGAGCGAAGGGGGTAAGAGTATGAAAAACTTTATTCAGGAATTCTTAAGCAAAGAATTAGATAACTTCCTTCATAAGAACCCCACTACCGCCGATGCCATCAAGAAGCGGATTGAACAAAGCGAACGGGAACGTAAAGAACTGAGTGGCATTAGAAAGCTTGCAAATGACCGTGCCAAAAAAGCCAATCTTCACAACAAAAAGCTTAGGGATTGCAGGATTCACTTCAATGATGAGCCACCTGTAAAGAACAGGGAAGATTTTATTGAGTCGCAAAAAAACACCACCGTCTTTATTACCGAAGGGGATAGTGCAAGTGGTTCCATTACCAAAGCAAGACACGTAGATACACAAGCTGTATTTAGCCTTCGAGGTAAACCATTGAATAGTTATGGATTAACCAAAAAGGTGGTCTATGAAAATGAAGAGTTCAACCTGTTACAACATGCGCTGAACATAGAAGATGGCTTGGAGGGATTACGTTTTAACAAAGTGGTTATTGCTACCGATGCCGACGTAGATGGTATGCATATCCGTTTGTTGCTGATGACCTTTTTCTTACAGTTCTTCCCCGACCTTGTAAAGCGTGGGCATGTATTTATATTGGAAACGCCCTTGTTCCGTGTTCGAAACAAGCAAGAAACCATCTATTGTTACGATGACACAGAGAAACAAGCCGCAGTGAAGAAGCTAGGTAATAAACCAGAGATTACCCGCTTTAAAGGTTTGGGAGAAATCAGTCCAGGAGAATTCGAACGATTCATCACCCATGACATGCGCCTTCAACCGGTTTTGTTAGACCAAGGCGAACACATCCAGCAGCTATTAGAATATTATATGGGCAAGAATACCCCTCAACGGCAAGACTTTATTATTGAGAACCTACGAGTAGAATTGGATGTAGTGGAAGAGGTGGTGTAACAAACATTTTGCTACTCCTTCCCACCCTACCTCAACAATACACTTACCCCCTTAGATGACTTTGACTTCCCTCCTACTGGAGTATAGTTCAGCATCCAAACATAAGTACCTGTATCTTGTGGAACACCATTAATCATTCCATTCCAACCTGTATCTAATTGATGGGTCTCAAAGACTAAATTGCCATAGCGGTTATATACCTTAAAGCTTAGGGTTTGTATAGAAATTCCTCCTCCATAAGGCCTCAATACGGTAGTGTATCCTGTAGATCCTGTACTAAAAGGCACAAAAGCAGTGGGTACATACAACGTATCACAATTTGCATCTTTAGCCGCTAGTGCAATGATCTCATTGGGCAATGTTTCTACCTTACAACCCACCCTGTTATAGATGGCAAAAGAGTATGTACCGACTGGCAGATTGGAGAATGTATAAGGTAAATCGTATTTAGTTCCTAGATAAGCAACCTTGTACGGGCTTTCTGTTCCACCAATATCATCAAAAGAAACACTACCGCCACCTGCATTTTCGCAATTGGCATTAACTGGAATTGGGTGTAGATTTATAGGTTCTCCTACCACATCTACTTTATATGTAACTGGTTTGCTACAACCAATCGTGTCATTATAGCTGATGGTTGCAAAACCAGTATCACGTCCCAATACATAACCACTAAAGGTATCTACTGATGCTATCGACACATCGTGGCTGCTCCATACCCCACCTATTGTGGCATCAGTCAGCAAGATGCTATCATTAATGCATACTATACTATTCCCCTTTATTGGTTGAAATGTAGTTGGTTGGATAACAGTCAACACCAACCTGGCCGTACTATCACAACCGATGCTATTGGTGAGATGAGCGGTATAGGTATCTGCTTTAGTATAAGTATTCCCATTAAAAGTGTAAGAGCTACTTTGACAAATACTTTTATTAGTTGTAGAACCACTAGTGTCTTTTACAGTCAATACCAACGTAGCAGCGCTGTCGCAACCAGCAGCATTGGTAAGATGCGTAATATAACTACCCGCCTTTGTGTACGTTTTGCCATTAAAGGTGAAAGAGCTACCTTGACAAATACTTTGGGAAGTAGTGGAGGAAGTAGGCTTTAAATATTTAAACCCAGCTAAGCTAGCAATGCCGTTTGGTGTGGTAACCGTTACCTTGCCGCTAGCACCACTATCAACAGTAGCAGCGATAGTTGTATCATTGATTACTGCAAATGACTTTGCTGCTACACCCCCAAAAGTTACAGCAGTAGCACCTGTAAAACCAGTGCCTTTGATGGTATCAATTGTATTGGGGCAAGCTGCTATTTTGAAAGAAGTGATGGTTGGCGGAGGTGGCGTACTACAAAGGGTGGGTACGTTGGCAATGAATTTGCCAATAGCAAAAGTTACTAATCCTGGTATGGAGATCGTTTTAGTCACTTTGTTTGTCGTAGTATTAATAACGGCTACATCATAACTATTTTGATCACTTACATAGAGCTTTTTCCCATCCGAACTGAGGCTCACACCCCAACAACCTGCATTAGATACTACAGTAATAGTGGAAGATACTGTATTGGTACCCGTATTAATAACACTTACTGTGCCGTCACTGAAATTGGCTACATATACTTTTTGTCCATCTTGACTAATACATATTCCATTCGGATTATTGCCCACCCCAATAGTGGTAACCACACTGTAGTTTTTGATATTCAGTACCGTGATAGTATTAAAGAACCAATTGGTAACATACGCATACTCGCCATTGGGACTGATACACACGCCATGAGGAGAAATGCCTACTGGTAAAGTAGCAACAACTGTATTGGTTTGCGTATTAATAATGCTTACAGTAGCATCCTTCAAATTTGCAACCACCACTTTACTACCATCCGGACTAACACATACCCCATAGGGAGTAACTCCAACGGTTATATTATCTTTCACCGTCATATCTGCGGTGTTTATTACAGTCAACACACCTGGGTTGGTATATTTTGCAACGTAGAGTGTTTTTCCATCTGGGCTGATGTCAACACCTTCAGCATAAGACCCAGAACCAATAAAAACAGTGTTTGAGACGGTATTAGTAGTCGTATTGATAGCACTCACAGTACCATCATCGCTAGTTACATATACGCTGGTACCATCCCGAGAAGTGGTTACACATTCAGGTCCTTGCCCACTAAGTCCAATCGTTGTTAAAACAGTATCGGCGGAAACATCAATTACCGATACATTATTACCTGTATGATTCGCCACATACGCATACGCCGTATGCCCCAATCCAAACGTAAACACACTATCACTCGTTGCAGTACCATCGGGTGAGGTAACTGCTATCTTGCCCGTAGTGCCTTTGCTGATGAAAGCTGTAATACTGCTAGAATCATTCACCGTAAAAGAATCTACTGCTGAACCGCCAACAGTTACTGCTGTTACTCCTTCGAGGTTTGCACCTATAATAAAAACAGGGATGCTTGTGCCGGGGCAAGTACCATTGGGAGTAAAGGAAAGGATAGTCGGTGGTGGTGGCGTACTACAAAGGGTTGGGACGTTTGTAAAGTAATTACCTCCGCAATTTGGATACCCACTTAAGCTAATCATTGCAACTACACTAAATGAGTTTGTGTTTATAACATAAATTATATTATTCACATTATTCGTAACATACAGTTCCTTATCATCTAAACTGAGACTCATTCCATTATTGCCATTTCCGACTGCTATAGTTTTGATAATTTTATTTGTGACAGCATCTATGACAATAATAGCAGTCTGGTCAATGTTCCATGCATAAATCTTTGTACTATCTCTGCTAAAAAGAAGATTATCACCTGCAAAAGATGCCACTATCGTTTTAGTAGCAATATTTATCACATTAGTGTTAAATATTCCATTGTTATTTAACACATACAAAAACAAACCATTGGGCGATAATTGTATAGATGCTGCATTAGTATTGTTGCTTATTTGCGATAACAAAGTATAGGTTTGGGTACTCAACAAACTAATTTCATTACTTGCATCTGCGATATATATAACACTGCCATCTTTACTGATATCCATCCCATAAGTAATATTATTCATTTGAATAGTTTTCAATACAGTGTCATTTTGATTGTCGTATGCACTTATAATACTTGGAGTAAAATTAGCATTAGTTAAAATGAAATATTTGGCATTATTAGGAGTGCATAAATAGCGAACGATGTAACTACCATTCAAGTTGATTGTTTTTAAAACAGAATCGTTGGCTGTATTTATTATTGTTAGTGTTGACCCTCCACTGCTTACATCCTGAGCTTCAACGAAATATTTTTTTTCATCTGGACTTAACCATGAGCTAATAGGCATGTACGAGTTTAGTGAAAGTGTATTAGTAACAGTGTTTGATTCAGTACTAAAAACTTGAACAACATCGGATAGTTGATTGATTATATAAACCTTTTTACCGCTCGCCATGGTATTAACAGTGGCTTGTATAGCAACCGCTCCTACATTAGTGCCCAACGGTATTTTTGCCACTATTTTATTAGTAATTGTATTAATAACATTTAAAACATTACTTATCGAAAGATAAGCATAAGCATTATACCCACCCCCAAACGTAAACACACTATCACTTATAGCTGTGTCTATACCATTGGTAACAGCAATCTTGCCCGTAGTGCCTTTGCTGATATAAGCTGTAATACTGCTAGAATCATTCACCGTAAAAGAATCTACTGCTGAACCGCCAACAGTTACTGCTGTAATGGCTTTAGTAAAGTTGGCACCCGTAATAAATACAGGAGTACTTGTGCCAGGGCAAGTGCCGTTGGGAGAAAAGGAAAGGATAGTAGGTGGTGGTGAGCCAAAAGTTTGAATATTTAAAGTGTCACTATATAAAGTTAGCTGTGTAGCTACCGAGTTGGTAGCTACAACCCAATACTTACCATTACTAGTTGGTGTATAGGTACTGTCACCCACTTTTGTAACAATAAGTACCCCATCTTTATACCATTTGTAGGTATCGTTAGTAGGTGTACCACCTACTGAAACAGAGAGGAAAGTATTGTTATTATGAAGAGGTATAGTGGTTTGGGGGGCATAAATGTTGTAAAGGGTACCAAAAGAACTGCCTGATGCTAAATTTACAACACCTTCCATTCCATCAAAAGTGAATTTATTGTTATCCAGGTGCAAATAAGTTAAACCTGTAAGGCTTTGAAAAGAAAAAGGAATGGAACCACTTAATTGATTGCTATTTAGAGTTAAAAATGACAAATTAGTTAGGTTTCCCAAAGAATACGGTATTGCACCGCTAAATTGGTTATTGTTTAAGGTTAATTGGTCCATTTTTGTAAGGTTTCCAAAGAAAATTGGAATAGTACCTATCAATTGATTACTATCTAAACCTAAAAATTGTAAATTGATTAGGCTTCCTAACAAAGTTGGAATAGTACCCGTTAATTGATTATTACCTAACAATAAAAGAAACAAATTACTCAAATTACTTAGGGATGACGGTATGGTATCACTCAAATGGTTACGACTTAAATCAAGATAAGTTAGGCCAGTTAGTTTTCCAATTGACGAAGGAATGGAACCACTTAACTGATTATAATCTAGTTCTAGCCAATTTAATCCCGCAAGATTTCCAAATGATGAAGGGATATTGCCAGTTAATTGATTATGAGCTAATCTTAATTCATTCAATTGAGGAAGATTGCCTAAAGAAGCCGGAATAGAATCGGTTAAAAGGTTATTGGAAAGATTGATATAAAAAAAGTTGGATAAGTTTCCAAATGAACTTGGAATAGATCCACTTAACAGATTTTGATTTAAATCCAAATATCTCAAATAGGTTATATTCCCTAATGAAGAAGGAAGCATACCCTGTAGGTTATTTCCATAACTAGAACCTCCAAAGTCAATTCTGGATACCCGACCAGACCCAACACCTATACCCCACCAACTACTCACAGGTGCAGAAGTTAACCAGTTGGTATGGTTAATCCAGTTAGGTCCACCAGTACTATTATAAAAATCTACTAAGGCAAGGCTGTCTTGGGTATTTACTTGTGCTTTTACAGTTGCAACATTGGCAAATAGGCAAAAGGCAATCAGGGTTTTAATAAGAGATTTCATTTTAATTGATATTTGACAGGCAATAATTGATTTGTAGTTGCAATAGTAAGCAATTAATTAAAATAAAGAAAGTTATTAGACCAATACCCACCATCAAGGTCAATTTTTGGGGTATATCAGTGTTATATAAGTCCCTTTATCCCCCAAAAACTACTTTTACTTTTATTAAATTACTCGTTGAATGCAAAGGAACAATTGCCAATACAAATGTTGGAGAATACCTGTTAATACAGAAACACCCCCAAATGGCTAGCATTTCTGTTAAAATAGTAATTTTTTCATCCACTCCCGATTATTAATTGCAGAAAAATTGCTCACCTAGCGAGAAAATGAGAAAACTAGCGAGAAAATGAAAAAACTAGCGAGAAAATGGAAAAACTAGCGAGAAAATGAGAAAACTAGCGAGAAAATGAGAAAACTGGCGAGAAAATGGAAAAACTAGCGAGAAAATGAGAAAACTGGCGAGAAAATGGAAAAACTGGCGAGAAAATGAAAAAACTAGCGAGAAAATGGAAAAACTGGCGAGAAAATGAGAAAACTGGCGAGAAAATAGGAAAACTGCACGTAATTGTCTCCTCGTCTTTGCATTTAAACCCAAAAGTGATATTCTTGACAAAAAACTCGGTATATGATTAGCAGATCAAGAATTATCAAAACCTCTAATCTCGAATAACCATTTTCCTTAGTTTTGTATTAAGAAGGTTTTAGATAACAAAAACAATTAACGGGAATCCTTTACAGATAAAGGATTCGAAACAAAGCGAAAGTTTGAAAGGGTTAAAACCTTCGTAAATTAAATAGTTGCCTGAAATTTTAAAATGACACTTCCAACTGACATACACAACTGGTTCGGCAATTTCCCAGCCTGTCCTCGTCACTCCCTACAATATACAAGGGCTAGCGCGTTTGCAGGTGCACTCACCAAAGCAATAAAATAATTAATTGGAATATTTGCAAGCAGCTTTTTAATTGTAGCAACGCACACGCAAAACACTCAACAATACAAAAAGACATATTTATTTTTTTTCTTGTGCCAATTTGTACCTTCTTTGCAGCCCTCACAGCGATGGCATCAATATTGAACTGTGTGCCCACCATCATTTAATTGCCAGAGGAATTGAGTGGGTGACAATTTGACTACTTATTGAATACATAGAAATGAATATAAACAAAATGCTTTTACAAGGAGACGATGAGTCTGATTTTATGCCGATTATTCCTATAAATGTGAATGAAACTGAGCAGGATAAAAACATGGTGATACCCAATGAAATCCCCATTCTTCCATTAAGAAATACGGTTCTTTTTCCAGGTGTTGTTTTGCCAATTACTGTAGGGCGCGATAAAAGTATAAAAGCGGTTCAGGAAGCTTATAAAACCGATAAACTAATTGGTGTTATTGCGCAGAAAGATACAAATATTGAAAACCCCGAAGCTGCCGACTTATGCAGGATTGGTACGGTGGCGAAAATTCTGAAAATGATAAAAATGCCCGATGGCGGCACAACAGTTATCATTCAGGGAAAAAAACGGTTTGAGCTGGAAGAGATGGTAAGCGACGACCCTTTCTTTAAAGCCTGTATTACCGTATTGGAAGAAGAAGAAAAGCCACTGACGGATCATTTTAATGCGCTACTCGGCAGTATCAGGGATTTTGCGACGCAAATTATCCAGTTATCTCCTAATATTCCCACAGAGGCATCTATCATCCTCAAAAATATTGAAAGTCCCGCATTCCTGATAAATTTTGTAGCCAGTAATCAAAACGCAGAACTAGCAGAAAAACAAGCCTTATTGCAGATAGATGATGTGGTGGAAAGAGCAGAAAGATTGATAACCCTTCTGCAACGTGAGCTTCAATTTGCTGAACTAAAAGACAAAGTTTCTAACAGGGCAAGAATTGAAATTGACAAACAGCAACGTGATTACTTTCTGCAACAACAACTAAAAAGCATTAAGGATGAACTGGGCGGTGATACAAACGAAAGGGAAATTGCTGAGATGAAAAAGAAAGCAGAAGGCAAGAAATGGCCTGAAGCTGCAAAGAATCTCTTTAATACCAATGTGCAGAAACTAGAAAGGATGCACCCTAGTACACCAGATTATTCGGTGGTGTACAATCATCTTGATTTGTTGTTGGATTTACCTTGGGATGAATATACTTCGGATAATTATGATTTGAAAAATGCCAAAAAGGTATTAGATACAGATCATTATGGAATGCAGAAAATAAAGAACCGGATACTCGAATACCTGGCGGTACTAAAGTTGAAAGGAGATATGAAAAGCCCCATTCTTTGTTTTGTTGGTCCTCCGGGCATTGGGAAAACTTCTCTCGGAAAAAGTATTGCTCACGCCGTTGGTAGAAAATATATCAGGGTAAGCCTTGGTGGGTTACACGATGAAAGCGAGATAAGGGGGCATAGAAAAACATATATTGGTGCCATGCCGGGAAGGATATTGCAAAATATTCGTAAGACCAAAACTTCGAATCCTGTAATGATTCTGGATGAGATAGATAAAATTGGTAGTGACCATAGGGGCGACCCATCATCTGCGTTATTGGAAGTATTGGATCCCGAACAGAACAATAGCTTCTATGATAACTATCTGGAACTGGAATACGATCTGAGTAAGGTACTGTTCATTGCCACTGCAAACAATATTCAAAATATTCAGCCGGCTTTGAGGGATAGATTGGAAATAATAGATTTGAGTGGTTATGCAGTTGAAGAGAAAGTGGAAATTGCAAAAAGGCATCTTTTGCCGAAACAAAAAGCCGCTCACGGCTTGGATGCCATCAAACTGAAATTGTCTGATAAGATTTTGGAGAAAATCATAGAAAGTTATACCAGGGAAAGTGGGGTGCGTGAACTAGATAGGCAACTGGCAAGCATCATGCGCTATCATGCGAAGGAAGTGGTAATGAAAAACAAAATAAACCTGACTGTCAGTATAGCAGAAATAGAAAGAATATTGGGTTCTGCACGCTACAGTAACGATATTTATAAGACCGTAAACATGCCAGGCGTTACAGTTGGTCTTGCCTGGACTTATGTAGGAGGAGATATTTTGTTTATTGAAACCGTATTAAGTGAAGGAAAAGGGGAATTGAAATTGACTGGTAATTTAGGTAATGTTATGAAGGAAAGTGCCTCTACGGCCTTAACTTATCTGCAAGCTAACAGCAAGAAGTGGGGAATAAGCCCTGAGGAATTTACCAAGAAAAATATTCATGTCCATGTTCCAGAGGGTGCCACTCCAAAAGATGGTCCTAGTGCGGGCATTACCATGCTTACTTCGTTGACATCTGCATTTACAGGCAAAAAGGTAAAGCCATATCTGGCTATGACCGGTGAGATTACTTTGAGGGGACAGGTATTGCCAGTTGGTGGTATTAAAGAAAAGGTGCTGGCAGCAAAACGTGCTGGACTAAAGGAAATAATTATGTGCTGGCAGAATGAAAAAGATGTGCAAGAAATTGATAGCGACTTTATAAGTGGTGTACAGTTTCATTATGTACGTTATATGGAAGAAGTACTAGACCTGGCTTTAGTGTAAAATGAAATTGGAATAATTAAGTGCAGTTATTTGCTAATAAGCAAATGGCTGCACTCTTTTTATGTAATAGAAAAGTTTGTTCGACTAGGCTATTCGGGGATAGATATTGTTAACGGCAATACGGATTTGCCAGCGGGTAACCCGAATATAATGAAGGGTGTGAGCGTTCTGAATTGAGAAGTATCTGTTTATATGGAAATTATGGATGCAGACCAATTAAAACCCTCTTGATAACATCATAATGCATCCAAGGAATAAAGTGATTGGCACCCTGTATGGTAAGAGTATCTATTTTGGATGAATTTACAAAGGCCTTCGCGCCGAATGCAAGATTGCCATAGTCAACCAATGGATCTTTGTCCCCATGAAGTATATAAACAGGACAAACAATCTCTTTAAACCGAGGTTTTAGTTTAATTAAGTCAGTTTTCAAATACCATAGCTCCTTATTAGAAGGTCTTAGTGAACCGGGTATCAAATATTTCAGAGGGAATTGCATAATTACGTGTCTCCATTTCTCAGGCTTCTCCAGTGTAACATCGATAGCCCCAGCTAATATTACTAAACCAGCAATCGTATTAGGATTATCGGCTGCAAGCTGCACAATCATGGGGCCTCCCAAAGAATGTCCCACCAAATAAACGGGTTTATTGTTTTTAATTGCAGCAAATAAGGGAGAGATAATGGCAGATTCTTCCTGAAGGGTAACAGACTTTCCAAAATCACTGTAGCCAAAACCTGGTCTGTCAATAGAAACCATTCTATATTTTTTCAATAAGTCTTTGTCTTTAAGGTATTCTTTAAACGCGTCCCAGCTACCAGGACTTCCGTGTACAAATACAATGGTTGGAAGAGTATCGTTGCCAGTCATTACATAATGCAATGTTCTATCCTTTACTTTTATTGTTTTTATAGAAAGAGACACGCCAGAAGTGTCAAACTCTTTCAAAGCTTTGCTGTCACTAGTTCTAAACTTCAAACAGCTTTGTGCCATGATAAGCCATAACACAAGAAAAGTAACTATAGATATAACTGATTTCATACTATTTTAAATGAGAACAATACTTTTAATTGAATGTTTAATGACCAAAACAAAAAAGCATCACCTTTTCAGATGATGCTTTTGTATAAACGCTATTGAATAAATTAATCCTGCTTATCCTGTTCCTCTTGTTTCTGCTGATTTCTTCCCACTTTGGAACCGTAAATAACCCCTACAGCAATTAAGATGCTTACTCCGCCTTCAAATGTTACTTCTCTATCGTCTAGGGCAATAGGATTAACGTTTGGTGCTTTTGTCATCGCATAACATTTGATAACAATTAAAATTAGTATTACTCCTAATAACTTTTTCATTTTAAGCTGGGGTGTTTTTTTTAAAACAAGCAATGAGCAAAGGTTGTGAAATTTATTTAACAAAACAAAAAGAATTATCAATTTCACCGATTTTTTGCTACTTATTGCTAAGTTCAAATTGGTTTCCCCTTTGCAACTCATTTTGGTGATAGAAACTGGAGCCTTTAGGCAGTTCCAGCACCTCATAATCATCCAATTTGTTTAGGTGAACGATAGTTCCCGAATTATCATTATTCGGATGATACATGGGTAGGAACTTAGCTCCATAAACAAATTCTTCGTAAGTATATGAAGTCCGTGAAATGACGGTGTTTGAAAAACTTTCGTCGAACCCCTGAACAAAAACAAGTATTTCTGCTTTTGAATTATCAATATCTTCTTTAGTTAACCCATAAAAAGGACTTTCTTCGTTGATAATGTGTACCAGTGTCCAGTTTGAAATCAATGTATTTGCTTTTGATATATCCAAGGCAAGCTGAAAAAACTTGTTCTTGGTAACCCCGTATTCTACCACTTGCATGCTCATAGTAAGTCTAGCTTCTACATTTACCAAAAAATTTCTGGTGTAGGGAACCATTCGCATCATAAAGGCTACACCATCCCTAAAAGGGACAAACAATGCATTCTTGCTGTAATTGATGTAGGCTTTGGGTCTTGCAAAACGCCCATACAACAAGCCCGTAATCAAAGCAAAACTCAATAAGCCAGTTAATGCCTCCAAAGCCGCTACAAAACTTGCGGCAAAACCAACAGGGTTTATTCTGCCATAGCCTACAGTGGTAAAGGTTTGCGCACTAAAAAAGAAAGCTTCACCAAACTTTTCTGCATACGTATTCGCCACCATTCCATTTAGATGTTCCATCCCTATAAATAGGTACAGACCTGCAAATGCAAGGTTGATTGTTATGAATGACACAATGATAATCAACAAAAATTTCCACTTAGGCAAGGACAACAGGGTATGATACAGATTAAGCCTTTCCATCAGAGGAATACCCCGCATCTCTATATTCGGCGTTCCGTCTTTATTAAAAAAGCGGCCTCCATTTATACTAGCATTGGTACCTAGTCCTGTCTCTGTCTCTGCTTTAGCGCGTTTATTAAAAGATTTTAGTAATCCCATGATTTGTCATTTTTGTTTAAATCCGTCACCAATTGTTTTTAGTCAATCCGCTTTAAAACCACCCCAATCGTAAAGTTCAGGTTACGGCTTAGATACCTAAAAGGAATACCTTCTACTGATTCTACTATAAAATATTTATCCAATAACTTTATCAGTTCTTTATAATCAAATCCTTTGTGCCCGCCTTCGTTTCTTGTCACTTTACGCATGTTCCCGGTAGCTGTAAGCAATAGTTCTTTTGTGGTATATCGCTCTGGAACGCTTCTCAGTAGGAACTTCTTTATAAAGTATTTCATCAACAAAACAATTCCTCCTTCGTTCGGAATGGTTACAAAACAATACTCCTTAGTGTGCTTTGCCAGTTGCTGTATATAAGGTTCCAGTTGTTGCAAAGGCAAATGTTCCAGTGTTTCCATGCAAATGGAAACAGTAAACTTATCTCGGGTGGGCAGGAATGAATTGACATTATCACAAAAGAACAATTCGCAGTTGCTCCTTTCTTTCAAATTCTCTCTGCCCAAATCCAATCCTCCTTCCCAGTTGGCGTCATAGCCTTCGTAGTAAAAATTTGTATTGGGTAGATAGTCCAATGTTTTGCCATCGAAGCAGCCCAACTCAATCACCGAATTTATTGTCGGACAATAGGCCGCTACCTTTTTTTGCAACCAATAGTACCTGGATAGATGCAACCTGCCCCTTATCTTCTTGTTGTTAAACAGTCTCGTATTGTACCCCTCCGTTATCTTCTCGTCCATACTTTGTTTGTCAATTATTGCAGCCTTTAAATTAATTCAAAAATAGGGGGTAATTCAAAGTATCGTAATTTGCCGCCAAATATTTAGGTTAATGACATTAAACAAACTACTTCAACAGAGTCTTTTGTGGCGGGGATTCTGCTTCTTTACCCTGTTGATAGTCAATGTATTAATGAGTAGGTTCTTGCATTCCGATGGTGGCGGACGCATCTATTACCTTACCAATTTCTTTTCCCTTATTCTATTGCTGGCTAGCCTGAGTATGGAAAGCGGATACACTTTCTACGCTTCTTCCCTCAAAATAGACAGACATAAGCTTGCTTGGTTTTCCGTATTGTGGACGGTCATAGTCGGGATTATTGTTGCACTATTGGTCAATAACTATTTCTATAAACTGAGTGGCACCAATAGCTTTACCAAAGAAGATTACTTGCTTTATTCCCTCGAATATATCTGTGGCATCCTGCTGATGAACTTCTTTTCGGTACTCTTCTTCGCCCAAAAGAACTTCTGGTTGCCCAATCTACTCATCGGCATCATCAATATATTGTTGGCAGTATTGGTAATTATCGCCAGTAAAACAGGGCTTTCTCATTCGCTTGTAATAAATGGTTATTTTATCTCTGTTTTATTGGATGGCGTTGCGATTGCGATTGCTTTT
>Ga0208741_10000515_pt1 | contig 18044 bp, 16 predicted proteins | sample CryBogCBE03Jun09_FD_184576 | JGI IMG/M metagenome (GOLD analysis project Ga0208741, IMG submission 184576) | Freshwater microbial communities from Crystal Bog, Wisconsin, USA - CBE03Jun09 (SPAdes) | ecosystem: Environmental > Aquatic > Freshwater > Lake | place: Crystal Bog, Wisconsin, USA...
TTCTATTATTGATTTAATTGATAGAATTAATTTCTGCATTAGGTTTTTATTAAAAAGATGGAAAAAGCTAACAATCATTTGTTTAGTAGCTTTTCTACTTGGGGTTGGTTACTCATTTACGAAAAAGCCTGTTTACACAGCTGAAATTATTTTTGTTGCAGTAGCAGATAATGATAATCAGCTAAAAGGATATGCAAGTATTGCATCGCAATTTGGATTTAATTTAGGTGGAGGAGAAGGTGGTGGTGCATTTGAAGGGGACAATCTATTGGAACTTTTGAAAAGTAAAAACATAGTTTTCAAAACATTATTATCTCCTGCAAACAATAAGGATTTGTTTATTGATTTATACCTTAGGAACAATAAAATAAATAAAGATTGGGCAAAGGACACAATACTGAACAAAGTTAAATTTAACCAAGACCCTAATTTGAATGGGAGAATAGAGGATAGTTTATTGCAGAATGTATATAAATCAATTGTAGAAAGTAATTTGGAAATATCAAGAAATGACAAAAAGCTAAATTTCATTGATTTGAAGTATAGTGATGTAGATGAAGGATATGCAAAGGATTTTTTAACATCATTACTTCAAATTGCTTCGAACTATTACATTGAATACAAAAGCAAAAAGGCAAAGCAAAATGTTGAAATCTTACAAAAGCAGACAGATTCTGTAATGAATGAATTACATGGCTCTGTTTCGGATATAAATGTTATGGGAGATTTTAACGTAAATCCTATTAAACAGCAGTCTAAAACAAAAATTCAATTCAAACAGATTGACCAACAGATTGATGCAGCCTTGTACACAGAGTTATTAAAAAATCTCGAATTATCTAAAATAACATTGAGAAGAGAGACCCCATTAATACAAATTATTGATGCTCCAATGCTACCCTTGAAAAAAGTAAGGACGGGTAAATTTTTTAGTGGTCTGCTTTTCTCAATCTGCGCTTTCATTTTCAGTTCATCTTATATGTTCATCGTTGAGTGGTACAAAAAACAAAAAAAAACTATTTAATGGTTAATAATAGCATTAATCATTCAGACTATGAATATTTCTCTACCAGATTTACTTATTTGTATTGTTGTTTATGAGAACAAGGTAACTGATTGTGAAACCTTCATTTCTTTAAATAGAGTACTATCAAATGAGACCGCTGTGTTAGATGTTCTTGTTTATGACAATAGCAGGCTTCCCGACAATGAGGTATCTTCGTATAACATAAAATATCCTAAACTAAATTTTAAGTACATACATAATAAAAATAATCCCGGACTTGGAATAGCATATAATGAGGCAGCAACAATTGCTAAAAGCCTCAAAAAGGGGTTTCTATGTTTTTTTGATCAAGATAGTAATATTCCTAAAGATTATTTTACAGTTGCGATAGCATCTGTATTTATGAATCCCACGATTAATCTCTTTTCTCCAATTGTTATTTCCGATAAAATTATTATCTCCCCTTCATCCTTTTTTTTCGGGAGGTCTTGGGTAAAAAATAAAAGAGAAGTAGGGGTGCTAACTACTAAGAATCACTCCATAATCAATAGTGGTTCAATCATTCGCCTTGCTGAATTTAATAAGCTAGGTGGTTATGAACCCTCTTTGCCTTTGGATTTCAGTGATCACTATTTTTTTTACAAATACAAACAAGGCAATTCACTTTTCTTTACAATGCCAATTTATCTGGAGCATAATCTTTCAACTTTTTTTGATAAGGATTATAACAAGGTTTTTAAAAGATTTACAATCTATTGTGAAGCGGCAGTATTTTTTGCAAAAAATACAAAAAATTCAAGCGCAATATTTTGGGCTTTTTTACATTCAGTTAAGCTTTCCTTTGTTTACAGACGTTCTACTTTCATAAAACATGCTCTTAGTATACTCAAAAAATAAATTTTCCCTCTTATATCTCTTTTTTATATACTTCGTTTTGGAAGTATGTATTGGAGGGGCTGGTGGTATATTTAAGTTTGGCCCATTAACGCTAAGAAAGCTAAATTTTATTTTGGTGGTCTTGGTAATGTTTTATGTTTTTTTTGAAAAAAAAAGGATTCAAAAAGATTTATTCTATCTCACAATATGCCAATTTTTACTTTTAGGATTTGCAACTTTTGTTGGTTTTTTTTCTTATGAAGACCATCAAAAGGTTTTTGAAAACCTATTAATGCAATCCTTTTTTTTGGTTCTGCCACTCTATGGGTACTTCATTAATAATGAAAAACAAATAAAAACAATATCAAACATCATCACATGGTCTGCGCTTCTTATGGCAGTTGGTTATCTGATACTTTTATTATCAATTTTTGTTTTTAATTTGATAACATTTGATGAGGTCTGGTTATTAGTGAGTAGTGACTCGGAGGAGATGATGGGGCGAGGAGATAATGCCTTTTTTTATAAAGGCTTTCTTTATATGTGTATTGGATTTTTTTTTCTTGAGATATATTCTAATGTTCTGTTTAAAAGATTAGGTCAATTGTTATTGTTAGTTGCTATTTACTTGACCTTTACAAGAGGCTTTTTACTCGCGTTGTTTTTGACTCTGTTCAGTTATTATGTAGGAAGCAAAAAAATTATTAAAGTCGGGTTAATTACCCTTTTTTCAATAATAGGCTTAATACTTTTTAGTAAATCTTTTTCAGACTCATCATTTGATAGAGGAGAGTCTGACATGATAAGGATTACACAAATAAAACAAGTTCAAGAAAGGATTACACCACTGTCTTTCTTAATCGGTCATGGTTTTGGGGAGGGGGTTCCAATAAGAGATAATCATATGGAAATTAATTATTTGGAAATTTTTCACAAACAAGGTATTCTTGGGTTATTATTCTGGGTATTCATACTCATCTATGTAATTATATTATATAAAAATACTTGGAACAAGGTTACTGAGCCTGTAGCTCGTCCATTTTTATTAGCTACGTTATTTGTATATTTCCAATCAGCAACAAATCCTTTTCTGACTAATTCTATTGGAATGCACATGGTTATGCTTTCAATAGTGTGTTTAAAAACTTTATCATTAATAGATGCAAGTACAGAATAAGAAGGTATCAGTTGTAATAGCAACTTATAATGGTGCTCATTTTATAAAGCAACAACTTGCTTCTATTTTAAGTCAGTTAAATGAAAATGATGAAATTATCATTTCTGATAACTTTTCAACTGATCGTACTTTAGCTGAAATTGAATCTTTAAATGATTCTAGAATTAAGATTTATCTTAAAAAAAGGGAATCGACAAAAGGAAACATAAACTGTTATTTCAATTTTGAAAATGCTTTAAATCATGCAGATGGGGATATTATTTTTCTATCTGATCAGGATGATATCTGGAAAGACAATAAGGTTGCAGTTTGTTTAGAAGCGTTGGAAAATAATGATATTGTTGTTTCTGATTGCAAAGTGATCTCAGAGACGGGTGAAATCATACTTGATTCATACTTTAAAAGACGAAAATCAGGAAAAGGATTCGTTAAAAACTTTATTTCTAATAGCTATATTGGATCTTGTATTGCATTCAAAAGAAAAATATTAAATATCGCATTACCCTTTCCCAAGAAAATGCCGATGCATGATATTTTACTTGGAACTATTGGTGAACTATTTTTTGATTCAATTTTCATCACAGAGCAGTTAGTTTATTATCGTGAACACAGTAATAATGTGTCTTACACTGCAAAAGGCATATCAGGGTTTAATTTATTCAAAAAAATTCAATTTAGGTGGCAAATTATTAAATATTTGCCATTATTAGTTTACAGGAGGTTAACAAATAAATAAGTTTATTTTTAAAACTTGATTTAGTTTATGGATGTAAAAGTTTCAGCATCGGTTGTGTTATATAAGAACAATTATGAAGTTTGTAGAACAATTGACTGCTTACTTAATTCTAAAATAGAAATTAAAATTTTCTTAGTAGATAATTCCCCAACAAATGCATTAGAAGAACTATTGAGTAGTTATATTTCTTTGAATCAGGTTGAGTATATATATAACAACGAAAATCTAGGTTTTGGTGCTGCTCACAATATTGCAATAAGAAAAGCATTGGCATTATCAAATTATCATTTAGTAGTAAACCCCGATATTTTTTTTGGTGAAGATGTAATCAAAAGGCTGTATTATTATATGGAATCTAATATTGAAATAGGTTCAATAATGCCTAAGATATTATATCCGGATAATAGTACTCAATATGTCGCTAAACTCATTCCTTCACCTATAGATTTATTCGGAAGACGCTTTCTCCCTAAGGTTTTTTTGAAAAACAGGAATAGAAGATTTCAATTAGAGATGTCTGGCTATGACAAAATTTTCGAGGCACCATATCTTTCAGGATGCTTTATGTTTTTAAGAAATCAGGCACTGGAAAAAGTTGGTTTATTTGATGAACGTTTCTTTATGTATCCTGAAGACATTGATTTAACAAGAAGAATCCATAAATATTATAAAACAATCTGCTATCCTTTAGTATCAGTTTATCACGAACATGGTAAAGGGTCTTACAAAAGCTTTAAGATGTTGTGGATTCACAGCATTAATATGATAAAATATTTCAACAAGTGGGGGTGGGTTTTTGACACGGAAAGAAGGCATATTAATAAGAAAATTCTAAAGCAGTTCAGGTAATTTCCTTTAATTTAGTCAATAAAATGCTTCATTAAATTTAAAAAAAGCACTTTTATGCTGGTTATTTTTTATTGCAGAAGACGTTTATTCTTTGTCCAGTAGATAATCAGATAGGCAACCACAACTAAGCTTTCTGCTATCAATAAACTTTGAGTAACAGAAATAACCCCATTGTTGTAAACGGTATTATAAACAAAGACACAAACAATAAGCAAAGCAGTAATGATTAAAACCAAAGTGGCAAAAGTGGTATTTAGTTGATGTTTTAATAATATCCATAAAAAAAGTGGGGTATTGATACTTATTGCACCAATAGTTGCAAGTAAATAGAATAGGCAGGTATAGAACGTGTGGTTACTGCTTTCAGTTAAGTGAAAATAGTGAAGTAAATAGGGGGAGATAAAATAGATGCTGGCACAAGCGATGACAATACAAAGATATAGACCTCCAAAGATTTTAATTGCCTTGCTTCTACTCACCCCTTCTTTAGAACAGAAAACAGGGTAGATGCTATTTACAAAAACACCTAGCATTGCCCTGCACGCTAAAAATATCTTTTCGGCCAAACCATATACCAATATCAGCTCGGTATTTTTTACATAGCCAATAAAGAAAGTAGCACAGGTGTTGGGGCTCATCAACAGAAAGCTATTTATCACCAATGGAGCATCTCTTTTAATGACAGATACCGATTCTTTGATGGTAGTTGGGTTGAATTGAATATCTAGTTTGTGGAGTCTACAAAAGTTTTTGAAAAAAAGGATAGCCATCAAAGCATTTCCAACACCAACAAAAGCCATCACATAGGATAGGTTGAAATGAAAATGGATAAAAAATAATAGCCACAACAGCAATGAAAGGCGTACACAAAAGTTGGAAATAATGAACAGATATTCTTTGCTGCTACTCATATATACCCAGTAAAAGTTGAGGTTGTAGCTAATGATAAAGGCATAACAACAAATGCTAGCCACCATGTTTTGGTGTAATAAAGGAATAAAAAAGCACATGGCAATCCAAGCAATAAAACCTAATACAAATACAATAGTCTTGATACCAATGTAATGTTCGATATCCTTTATGATAGATGGCGCAGTTGTTTCGTGAATGCCACCTGCAGCAATGGCGTTTTTTAGAAAGTTTACATTAGCCGAATAATCAGAAAACAGCAGATAGACATTGGCAAAATTGAGCATCAGAAATATTGGTGCAACATCGCTTTTGTTTTTCAAATTAATGAGTATCGCAACAATCAATATTGGGAAGAAAGAGTTGAATATTTGCGAATAGAATACCCGTAGGAATTTTTTCATAATAATGTTGCACTGCTATAATTCGCCCCGAATATAGTTATTTGATGAATTATCAATTTTTGATGAATGGGAAAAACAGAAAACACTATGCATTTAGGGACTTGGGAACTAAACATTTGATTTAATTCCATAAATCAAGTAACGTTGCAGTCAATAATCAATAAACACATTCAATGAAGAAAGCACTTATTACAGGAATTACCGGGCAGGATGGCTCTTATTTAGCCGAGCTTCTGCTGAAAAAAGGGTATGAAGTACACGGTATCAAACGCCGTAGTTCACTTTTCAACACAGGTAGGATAGACCATTTCTATCAAGATCCACATATTCCAGATCGTCACTTGGTTTTACATCATGGCGACCTAACCGATAGCACCAATTTGATTCGTATTATTCAGGAAGTTCAACCAGATGAAATTTATAACCTGGCAGCAATGAGCCATGTTCACGTTAGTTTTGAAGAACCTGAATATACTGCAAATGCAGATGGTATTGGTACGTTGAGAATACTAGAAGCAGTTCGTTTGTTGGGATTGGTAAAGAAAACAAAAGTGTATCAGGCATCCACTTCTGAGTTGTATGGATTGGTTCAGGCTGTTCCACAAAGCGAAACAACACCTTTCTATCCACGTAGTCCTTATGCAGTTGCAAAAATGTATGCTTACTGGATTACGGTAAACTATCGGGAGGCTTATGGAATGTATGCTTGTAATGGTATCCTTTTCAACCATGAAAGTCCGGTTCGTGGCGAAACATTTGTTACGCGTAAAATTACCAGGGCTGTTGCTAAGATAGCTTTGGGAATGCAAGACATTGTTTATCTGGGTAACCTAAACTCAAAAAGAGACTGGGGGCACGCAAAAGACTACGTAGAAGGTATGTACCTTATTTTGCAACAAGAAAAGCCAGAAGACTATGTATTGGCAACGGGTATCACCACTGAAATCCGCGAATTTGTGCGCATGGCATTTGCAGAAGTAGGGATAGAAATCGGATTTAGAGGAGAAGCGGAACAAGAAGAAGGATACATTACTGCTATCAAAGGCGACCATCATTTGTTGATTGGCAAGACGGTGGTAAAAGTAGATCCTCACTATTATCGTCCAACAGAAGTAGACTTATTGATTGGTGATCCAACAAAAGCAAATGAGAAACTAGGTTGGAAGCCAACTTATGATTTGCCAATGTTGGTGAAGGAAATGGTGGCAAGTGATCTTGACTTATTCAAGAAAGAAAAACACTTGAGAGATCACGGCTTTGCTCACAAAAATGAAATTGAATAATGGAGAAGTACGCTAAAATATACATAGCTGGTCACCGCGGTATGGTGGGCAGTGCCATAGAAAGGCGACTTAGAAAGGATGGCTTCGAGAATATTGTTACACGCACTTCAAAAGAATTGGATCTGCGCAATCAACAAGCTGTAAACAGCTTTTTTGAAACAGAAAAGCCAGATTACGTTTTTCTAGCTGCCGCCAAAGTAGGAGGCATCGTTGCCAATAACACTTATCGTGCTGAATTTATTTACGAAAACCTGATGATTGAGTCTAACATCATTCATGCAGCTTATGTAAATAAAGTAACGAAGTTGTTGTTTCTCGGTTCTTCTTGCATCTATCCAAAATTGGCTCCTCAGCCTTTGAAGGAAGAATATCTGTTGAGCGATTACTTAGAGCCTACCAATCAACCTTATGCAATAGCAAAGATTGCAGGCATCGAGTTGTGCGATGGTTATAGGGCGCAATATGGATGCAACTTCATTTCGGCAATGCCTACCAACTTATACGGGCCTAATGATAACTACGATTTAGAAAAATCGCATGTGTTACCAGCCTTACTCCGCAAATTCATCACTGCAAAGAAAAACAATGTTCCTGCTGTAGAACTTTGGGGAACTGGTACACCAAAGCGTGAGTTTTTGTATGTAGATGACTTGGCAGACGCTTGTTTGTTTTTGATGGAAACCTACAATGAAAAAGGATTGGTAAATGTAGGTTGGGGAGATGATGTTACCATTCTTGAATTGGCACAAATAGTGAAGAGGGTAGTAGGCTATGAAGGCGAATTGAAGTTTGATGCAACCAAACCAGATGGAACGCCTAGAAAATTAATGGATGTAACCAAGCTAACAAATTTGGGTTGGAAAGCAACGACTACATTAGAAAACGGTATCAAAGCTGTTTACGATGATATAAAAAATAATGACTGGAACTAAAGAGGGAGCGAAACCGAGGGTTTTGTTGTTTTTAAATAGATTGGTAATAGGCGGACCAGCCATCGATGTTATTTCGATGGCTGGTTTTTTGCAAAATGATTTTGAGATATTAATCATTTATGGCGAAAAAGAATCCCACGAGGTAGAAGCGAGCTATCTATTGAGTAAATATCCCAATTTGCAATTAAAAAAGATACCTACGCTAAGACGTTCTATCAACCCATTCCTTAATATTTCTGTTTTTTTCTCAGTCGTAAGATTAATCAAATCCTTTAAGCCTGCTGTTGTTCATACACATGGTGCGGTACCTGGAGTAGTAGGCAGATTGGCGGCTTTCTTTTGTCGTATTCCAGTTATTATTCACACGTATCACGGCCATTTCTTCCATTCTTATTTCAATAAAGTTTTTTCTACTGCTATTATTCTGATAGAGAAAACTTTGTCGAGGATCAGTGATGTAATTATTGCTACCAGTAGCCGCCAACTGAATGATCTGGTTGATAAGTATAAAATTGCACCACTCAACAAAGTCACCGTAATTGAATTGGGTATAGATGATGCGTTTTTATCTATTGCAGATCAACAAATCAATTATTCTTTTGTGTCTAAATACGATATTAAAGAAGACACTATTAGAGTCGGCATTATTGCAAGGATTGTTAAGGTGAAGAATTTTCCTCTTTTTGTAGATGTAGTTGCTAAAGTCTTGAAAAAAACAGAGCGGAAGGTTGTTTTCTTTGTGATAGGAGATGGATATTTGAAGGCTGATATTCAAAAGCTTTTCTCAGACAAAGGAATCAGTTGGAGTAGTAATGAGTCCTTAAAAGAAGGTGCTTCAGTAATTTTTACTTCGTGGGTATCCAATATTGGTGAGGCTCTCTCTGTTTTGGATATTGTGGTGTTAACTTCTAACAATGAAGGAACGGGACTATCACTTGCCGAAAGTCAGTATGTTGGTAAACCTGTTGTAGCAACCAATGTAGGTGGTGTGCCAGATACAGTAGTTGATGGTGAAACAGGATTTCTTGTTAGTCCGACAGATGCGGATACATTTGCCGAGAAACTACTTTTGTTGATTGAGGATGATAAGTTGAGAAAAGAGATGGGGGCAGCAGCAAAAGTATTCGCCAGAAATAAGTTTTCTAAACAGAATGAGATATACAGTTTGAAGCAATTGTATCTAACACAATTAGAGCAACGTTAATTAAAAAGAATTAAAGGAATATTATGAAGAATATATTGATTACAGGTGGTGCAGGATTTATTGGTAGTCATGTGGTAAGATTATTCGTTACCAAATATCCCAATTATAAAATAGTTAATCTGGATGCGCTTACCTATGCAGGTAATCTGGAAAACTTAAAGGATATAGATCAGTTACCAAACTATCAATTTGAGAAAGTTAACCTTCTGGATCCCGCTGCCTTGAAGGGTGTGTTTGATAAACATAACATTACAGATGTAATCCATTTGGCAGCAGAAAGTCATGTAGACAGAAGTATTGAAAGTCCTTTGGATTTTGTGTATACCAACATTGTGGGTACCGTTAATCTATTGAATGTCGCGAAGACTAGGTGGGGAGCCGATTTTAGCAACCACTTATTCTATCACATTTCTACCGATGAAGTTTATGGTGCTTTGGGGGCAGAAGGATTCTTTACTGAGACAACACCCTATCATCCAAATTCTCCCTATTCTGCTAGCAAAGCTGCTTCTGATCATTTTGTACGAGCTTATGCAGAGACCTATCATATCAGAACGATTATCTCTAATTGTTCTAATAATTATGGGCCTTTTCACTTCCCTGAGAAGTTGATCCCATTGTTTATTAATAACATCATTCACAAAAAACCATTGCCTGTTTACGGCGATGGATTGTATACTAGGGACTGGTTATTTGTAAAAGATCATGCAACGGCTATTGATACCATCTTCCATAATGGTAAAGTAGATGATACCTACAATATTGGCGGATTTAATGAGTGGAAAAACATTGATTTAGTAAAGCTTCTTTGCAAATTGATGGATGAAAAACTAGGAAGAGCTGTTGGTGAAAGTGAACAATTGATTACTTACGTGAAAGATCGTCCTGGTCATGATCGTCGCTACGCGATTGATGCAACAAAGTTGAATCAGGAATTGGGTTGGAAACCTTCTGTAACTTTTGAAGAAGGATTGAGCCAAACCATTGATTGGTATCTGGAAAATACCACTTGGTTAACTAATGTAACGAGCGGAGCTTATCAAAATTATTATACTGCTATGTATGCAGATAGATAATTTGTCCTAAACCCTTGTATCGATATCATCATTTTTATCACAAATAAATGAGAGTAGAAGAAACTAAATTGTCTGGCTGTTTCATTATCCATGACACTGTTTTTGAAGATAGTCGCGGCTATTTTTTTGAGAGTTTCAACAAACAAAAGTTTGATTCCTTAACAGGAACGAATATCAATTTTGTTCAAGATAATCAGTCAAAATCTACCCGTGGTGTATTGCGTGGTCTACATTTTCAACAAGGGGAACATGCCCAAGCTAAATTGGTGCGCGTACTAGAAGGAAAAGTATTGGATGTAGCAGTTGATTTGCGTAAAGAATCGCCAACATTTGGACAGTATGTGGCCGTTGAATTAACAGGTGATAACCATGTGCAGTTCTTTATACCTCGCGGTTTTGGACATGGCTTTGTGGTTCTGAGTGAAACAGCTACCTTCTTTTATAAATGCGATAACTTTTATAATAAAGCAAGTGATGGAGGATTGATTTATAACGATTCAACCATTAATATTGACTGGAAGATGGATACGAGTGAACTGATTCTGTCTGAGAAGGATGCCAATCAGCCTACTTTTGAACAAATAAAAGATACCCTATACTTTAAATAATATTTACAAACAGTTTATGAAAGGAATCATATTAGCAGGTGGAAGTGGTACAAGGTTGTATCCAATCACTAAAGGAATCAGTAAACAAATAATGCCTATCTATGATAAGCCTATGATTTACTATCCTTTGTCTGTATTGATGTTGGCTGGCATTAAAGAAGTACTCATCATTACCACTCCTGAAGATTCTGCACAGTTTCAACGTTTATTGGGCGATGGAAAAGATTTAGGTTGCAGTTTCAATTATGCAGTTCAAGAGAAACCAAATGGTTTGGCTCAGGCTTTTGTAATAGGTGCAGACTTTATTGGAAATGATAAGGTAGCATTGGTGTTGGGCGACAATATCTTTTATGGTGCGGGCTTCAGTAAATTGGTTCAATCTTTTAACGACGTAGAGGGTGCTGCCATTTTTGCTTATGAAGTAAATGATCCGGAGCGTTATGGTGTGGTTGAATTTGATGCTGATTTTAAGGCCATTTCCATTGAGGAGAAGCCAATCAGTCCTAAGTCTAATTATGCAGTTCCTGGTTTGTACTTCTATGACAATGAGGTAGTAGAGATTGCGAAGAATATTGCACCTTCTCCTCGCGGTGAATATGAGATTACAGATGTAAATAAGATCTACTTAGCTAATAATAAATTGCATGTCGGTGTAATGAATCGTGGTACAGCCTGGCTAGATACGGGTACGTTCGATTCTTTGGCTGATGCGAGTGAGTTTGTACGTGTAATAGAAAAACGTCAGAGCCAAAAGGTAGGTTGTATAGAAGAAGTGGCCTACCGCATGGGCTTTATTAACAGAGAAGAATTAATGGACTTAGCTAATCGTTATGCCAAGAGTGGTTACGGCGAATATTTAAGGAAACTTAAGAACTAGTTATTAGTTACAAGTTATGAGTTAATATGGCTTTTTAACTCATAACTCATAACTTTTAACTATCCTACATTCTCCGGTCTCATCTGTGGAAATAACAACACATCCTGAATACTAGGACTATTCGTCATCAGCATACAAAGTCTGTCTATACCAATACCAATACCACTTGTAGGCGGCATGCCATACTCCAAGGCGCGCAAGAAATCATTATCTATAAACATCGCTTCATCATCTCCACGTTCCATTAGTTTCACTTGTTCTTCAAAACGTGCACGTTGATCTAACGGGTCATTCAATTCACTGTAAGCATTCGCTATCTCTTTTCCGTTTACCATCAGCTCAAATCGTTCCACTAATCCTTCTTTGCTACGGTGTTTCTTGGTAAGTGGGCTCATCTCCACTGGATAGTCAATAATGAAGGTTGGTTGTATGTAAGTGTGCTCGCTAGTGGCACCAAATATCTCATCTATCAGTTTACCCTTTCCAATATTGTTAGGCACGCCAATATTCAGTTGCTTACATACTTCTCTCAATCCCGCCTCATCTTTATCGCTTACGTCAATTCCTGTATTTTCTTTAATGGCATCATGAATACTAACACGTTTGAATGGCGCCTTAAAGCTGATTGTTTTATCGCCCACTGTTACTTCTGTTGTGCCATGTAAGGCAATAGCAATCTGTTCAAACAACTGCTCTGTTATTTCCATCATCCAGAAATAATCTTTGTAGGCAGTATACCATTCCAATACCGTAAACTCAGGATTGTGTGTTCTGTCCATCCCTTCATTGCGGAAATTGCGGCTAAATTCATATACCCAATCAAATCCTCCCACAATCAATCTCTTTAGGTACAATTCATTGGCAATACGCAGATACAAAGGAATGTCTAAAGCATTGTGGTGCGTAATAAAAGGCCTAGCTGCCGCACCACCTGGAATACTTTGCAACACAGGCGTATCTACTTCCAAAGCCCCTTGATTATTTAAGAAAGTACGGATGGTATTCATCAAGGTAGTCCGCTTTACAAACGTATCTTTTACAGCAGGATTAATGACTAAGTCTACATAGCGTTGACGGTAACGGAACTCAGGATCAGTTACTTCATCAAAAACATTCCCTTCCTCATCTCTTTTTACCACTGGTAAAGGCTTCAACGACTTTGCTAGTAAGGTAATAAACTGGGTATGAATAGATGTTTCGCCTGTTTTAGTAATAAATACATACCCAGTAATGCCTATAAAATCACCAAGGTCCAATCCATGTTTGATGACGTTGTCCCAAAAAGATTTGTCTTCCTCTGGGCATATTTCATCGCGCTTTACATATAATTGAATGATTCCTTTGCTATCCTGAATCTTTATAAAGAATACTTTTCCCTTATCATTAATACTCATTATCCTTCCTGCCAAACAAACGTTGGCAAAGCCTTCCAATGGGTTTTCTGTTGCAACACCTGCTTCTTCCAATTTTTTAACTTCCGCATTATATGCCTCTTTTACCGGGGTAGAATAATGCGATACGGGATATAATGCCGCAGGATATGGATCGATACCTGCTGCTTGTAGCTTAGCCAGTTTCTCTCTTCTTACTAGTTCTTGTTCACTTAAATGTATACTCATCAACTGTTCTTTTGTGGGGCGCAAAGATATAGGTCAGTAGGCAAAGAGTAGTAAGTTGCTGATGAATGTCTTTCTTTTATTAGTCATTATCCGACTTTCTTTTGATGCTTGCCCCTCCACTTGAATCCGATTCCCTCACAGTACAATTGCCTTTATAGTTCACGTTACTTCCTCCAGAAGCCTCGGCACTCAATTCTTTTGAAACAGATACCCTTACATTCGATGCACCAGTAGCTTCCAATTTGCAATAGTCTGTTTTAAGGTCATATCCTTTTAGGGTACTCGCACCACTGGCCTCTATTTTGGCTACTGAGGCACTTCCCCCAATATGCATACTAGACGCACCACTTATGTTGATATACGTATTCCCTGCCGAAATATTTCCATCAAAACTACTGGCACCAGATAATTCAATCTTCAAGTTCCTGGTATCTATATTTTTTGTTTTCACGCTGCAAGCACCTGAAATGTCCAATCCTTTAAGGGTCTTGAAAGTAACATAAGCTTTCAATTTGCCCGAGCTGCCACTGTGCCAGAAGCTTTTGTCTTCATAATATATCTTCAATACATCCCCCTTTACTTCTGTTTTAATTTTGGATGCATCTTCGCTTGATGAAGCACTTACGGCAACACTTTCATCGGCACCTTGCACAAGGTATAATTCTATGGCACCCGATAACTCAATTACGTTAAAGTTTCTTACGTTTCTTTCTTTTCTGGCAGATAAATCATTATCATTCTGAGCCATACAGCTAATACCAAATAGTGCAACTGCAATGAGCGTAAACAGCTTTTTCATTTTATGAAGTTTTAATTGTGAAGTATAAAAATAGGAATCCCACGCAACTGGTTGGTTATAATTAATAAGCGGTAAACAATAAACCTATTTTGAAAATATTGATTGATTATTGGTAAGTATGGTAGATTTACTTAAGCGTTATTAAGAGAAAGCAACAGTGCAGACTATTTGAACCCGGCGATATCCATGCAGGAATAGTATGAGGGATTAAAACCGATAGCAAAGTCTCACACCGCCTGTAATGCTTGGAACCACACTAGTGCCACCAGCGGCGTCTACATAATCCCTGATGCCCAATACATTAAAATCTATTGTTTGACAAATAGAGTCTGTGTCCTTGTTAAACTCCTTGTTTACGGTGTTTACTACACGCATCCGTACGCCTACGCCAGCATAGATATCTATCAGGAAATTTTTATAAATGGCGTTTTGATAGCCAATCAGCAGGTTGATGCCAAATACTTGTTTATGAACCCCAAAGGCATCTTGTTTTATGACTGATTTTGCTGTCTGCTCACTGTAATTAACCATCGTATTGTGGTAGTCATTTATGTAAAAAGCGTTAGCACCTACGTAATAGCCAGTTGCGGGCTCTTTGTAGATTCCAACTTTTATTCCTTTCAGGTGATACCTTACCTCGGTTTTAAGTTTATAGCCCCTCGAATCTACAAAAGGAGTATCTGATGTTTCGTTTACACATTTTCTGTATTTAAAGCCTACTTCGTTGTACCACGAAATGCGGTTAGAAAGTTTAACTTCAATGCCGCCCTGAATGGTTGGCATACTCACTTCGTCCACTAGGGCAAGAGGGGCAAACTTGATAGAAACTTTGTCTGATTGGGCACTAGCGAGAAAAGCAAACAGGGAAAGTGCCAGGATGCCTTGTATTTTATTAATCGTTTTCATTTTGTGCAAGCAATGATGATAGTGTAAAGTTAGTGGATATAATCTTTAGCTGTTGATATTTTATGGATATTAATTAAAGAGGACTGGGATTGTTTTATACACATTAAAGGGGCATAGGGAGGATTGCAAAATTGTTGAATTGGGTTTTCTAGACTCCCAAAACTTAGAAAACCGATTTTTTCCCCTTCTTAATCTTTTATTTCCTCGGTTTTTCTTTCTTGCTTTATTGTTTTTTTACCAAGATTTATCGTTTTTCTTTCTTGGAAAAACGTTTTTAGAACTTGTATTACTGTTATTTAGATTGGAAAAACAGTTTTCTATCACAGAAAACCTATTTTCCAGGATAGAAAAACAGTTATTCTCTTTTAATTATCTGTTTTTAATAAAGAAAAAACCATTTTATCAGAAGAAAAAATAGATTTCTCAGAAGAGAAAATGGATTATCTTATTAGAAACACAGTTTTTCTATTCCAAAAACATCGAGTTCTTTCAATTAAATAGTGCGTAGTGGAGAAAAGTGGGTAGTAAAACAAGAATCAATTAGCAGTTAGCATAAAAAATTACAAGTATCGTTCTTGCAATATTTTCTGATGATGTACGATATGCCCAAAAATGATAAAACAAAGTGCATTTACAGAGATTACATAGTTGCTGGCTACCCCTTTTCTATTTAACTGCTCGTTGGTAAACGACTTTATCAAGATGTCTGTTGCTTGCCGTACAAAAGCAAATTCTTCTTTCAGGCTGGCAAGGGTTCTGTGTGAGGCAGGCGCATTAAGGGCATAACTATTTTCATCAAAACCGGGCAAAGGCAATGGTTCGCCCCTGCTCATGCACAAAGCCCTGTATGTAAAAATCCGTTCAGTATCTATAATGTGCTGCAACAACTGCTTTACCGTCCATTTGCCCTCGGCATAACTATAATCGCCCTTTTCTTCGGGTATCGAATTTACGAAAATGATAAAGGCTGTACTGTGGTTGGCAATCACCTCAATAGGCGATTCTCCTATTGCAGCATCAATATAACGCTGCTGATAGATGGGGTGAAAAGTCCCAGAAACGGGTCGTGCCATAGTGTGTATATTTTGAATGGAAGAATTAGCCGCAATGTACACAAAGGCTTTTGCAAAGAAACACAAAGCCCTAGTGTCTCTTTGGGGGAAACCTTTAAAACAATTTATTTCTTCTTCTTTTTGTTCTTGTTTTTATTCACATAAGCCTCGGCATTCACAACTGCCAGATACGCATTAATAACGCCACCGCTACGGCATAAATCACTCATTTTTACTGATTCGTCTGTTCCTGGTTTGGTGATATTACTATCCAACGGCGTAACAGATTCTTCGATAATCTTCTTGGTTTCTACAGCAGTAAGGGAAGGATAATAGGAACGAATAAGAGCCGCAAGACCTGCAACTACGGGCGAAGCCATACTGGTACCATCCAGAAAGCCATACTTGTTGCCACCAGGAAGGCTACTGTAAATTTCGCTGCCTGGTGCAAAAACATCTACACCTTGTTTGCCATAATTGCTAAAGCTGGCCACATAATTATTGATAATGCTTACATCGCCACTTGCACCCACTGTAATCACATTGGTTGCATGTCCGCCATTCAAGAAATCGGTGCTTGGATAGTTTTCAGAGCTATCAATGTTTCTACCCTCATTGCCAGCCGCATGCACCAGCAAAACATCTTTGGAAGCCGCATACATAAAGGCACTATCCACCCATTGTTTTTGTGGGGAATAGCTCTTTCCAAAACTCATATTAATTACTTTGGCACCGTTGTCCACCGCATATCGGATGGCCAAGGCAATGTCTTTGTCGTACTCATCTCCATCAGGCACTGCACGCACCATCATTATTTTTACATTGTCGGCAATCCCATTCACCCCAACACCATTGGTTCTGTCGGCACCTATAATTCCGCTTACGTGTGTACCGTGCAAACTTCCTTGTCCCATAATGTCTGAATTGCCATAGTACTTATCATTGATATTGGAATAATCATCCTTAATAATTGTTTTGTGAACATCTACGGGGGATGTTTCTTTTTCTGCCAGTTCGCCATTCAAACGATCCATTTCATGATCTAGTTCCTGCATGATAAAGCTTTTTTTGGCATCACTGCCATAAGGCAAGGCTTTCATCAGATTGATAAAACCAAGCTTGGCTTTTTTGCCCTCGTCCGATTTTATTTCAAATTTCTCTAATTCCGATTCGCTGTAATCTTCCACACTCGCTTCTTTTTTAATCAACTCATCCCAACCTTTCAATCTTTTCGAAATACCCTTCATGGCCTTTGCTTGGTTTGAACTCTCCTCACTTGGCTCAATGTCTTTTGCAGCCCGTTGCCACATTTTATAATGATATAAATCTATTTTGCTGAGTGTATTGGTATCAATGTTTTTATCTTGAAACTGATCTTTGAAACCATGATATACACGTGCTTTCTCGGAGGAAGCCTTCTCTACTTCTGTACCATCTTTTGCACCCAAAAAGTTCCAGCCATGCACGTCATCTACATAACCATTGCCATCATCGTCGATACCATTGCCCGGAATTTCTTTTGTATTCGTCCACAAAACACCTTTCAGGTCTTCGTGAAGGGTATCTATCCCCGAGTCTACTATCCCGACGATAACGGTAGTGCTTTTTTTATTTTTAAGGAACTGATAGGTCCTATCAGTTCCTTAAAAATAAAAAAAGCACTACCGTTATCGTCGGGATAGTAGACTCGGGGATAGATACCCTTCACGAAGACCTGAAAGGTGTTTTGTG
>Ga0208741_10000516_pt1 | contig 18029 bp, 5 predicted proteins | sample CryBogCBE03Jun09_FD_184576 | JGI IMG/M metagenome (GOLD analysis project Ga0208741, IMG submission 184576) | Freshwater microbial communities from Crystal Bog, Wisconsin, USA - CBE03Jun09 (SPAdes) | ecosystem: Environmental > Aquatic > Freshwater > Lake | place: Crystal Bog, Wisconsin, USA...
TACGAATAAATTAGTGGCACCACTTACCAAAGAAATACCAGTCTTACTTAGGGTAAATGGATTACTACCACCCGGCGTACCCACACTGCTAATACTATAAGCTGAGGTATAAATACCCAACTCACAGGTATTGACAGCAACAAAACTACCAGCTGCATTTGTCGTATTAAATTGATAAGTCATTGTAGCGGTAGTTGCTGCTGACCCAATGACAGTCCATTGTACATTGAGCATTTTTGAAGGAGTACCCACCCCATAGGTAATAGTCGGGCTAACTGCTACCGATAAATTAGATGTACCAGAAGTATTGGCAACAGTCAAAGGAGTATAGGTATTTGATGTACCAACAGGGAAGGTAAAAGCAGTAGCAGCAATGGTATTTTTAATGAGTAGCCCTGTTCCAGCCGTCAGCATATAACTTGAAGCCGACGCATTGGATATAGTTGTGGCAGCATTGATGGTCAGGTTATTATTTCCCAACACAAGAATACCATTGGACAAATTCAGGTTATTGGCAATGGTCACCGCATTATTCAAAGCAACACCACCAGTTCCAGATGTATTAATGCTTAGATTATTAAAGGTCTCCCCGCCAGTCTTAGTAATTGTTTGGGCAGTAGTTGTGGTACCATTAAATAAAACAGTAGTATTGACATTGGTGAACGTTCCTGCATTGATCCAGTTGCCTGTAAGTGCCAGAGAAGTACCAATCGTACTCGCAGCAAGTGTACCATTAGCACCGATAGCTACATTGCCATTTACGGTAGTAGCACCTGCTGTACTATACCCAATATTAAGGGATGCTGCCGTAGCAATCACTGTATTTCCATTAAAGTTATTAGAACCACCCACTTGCAATGTTCCATAAGTATTGGTGGTATTGTTTAAACGAATAGAACCAGAACCTGTATTCAAAACAATAAATGAATTGGTGATGGCATTAAGACCAGTAATTGATAGATTACCTGTTTGAGCCGTACTGTTCCATACGACATTGCCAAAAGTCTGAGCCATGTTGGTAGGATTACCAGAAGTTACTCCAGAAAGGTATAAATAAGAATTAGGATCCCAGGAAATAACAGGAATGGCAGGTGAAGCATTTGCGAGTTCTAGCACAGCATTTGCCGGCATACCCAGACTTCCAGTATTGAGGAGCACGAAATTAGACGCTGCTATCTTTATATAACCGTAATTATTTACCACACCCGTATCATTGATTGCACCACTAGACACCAATAAACTTGCATTGGAAGTGGTAGCAGGTGCAGATAAGACATCAGTACCCACATTGAGTGTACCTGTGCTATTGATGGTAACAGTGGATGCACTCTGAATCTGACCACCATCGGCTATACTGACTGTACCCACTACTTTCAACCCACTTGATTGAATGACTGTAGTGGCAGGAACGGAAAGTGAACAACCACTGCTAACCGTAAGCAATGACCCGCACTTGTAACTATTACCTCCTGTTAATACAACAGACGATCCCGTGTTTCCATTTCCCAATAGTACCAAGGCAGGAATGCCTGCTCCGGAACTAACATTGGGCTTCCACTCCGTACCAACAGGCTGTGAAGCACCCGTATTATAATATAAATTGGCAGTAGCGGAATAAGTTGGATAATTGCCCGTAACCGTAAAGTTGGAGTTTAGGGAAAAGTTTCCAGTCAGATAAGGGGCAGTGGTAAACGTGATAGTACCAGTTGCATTAGCATTGGTGGTAATAGAATTAATGGTATCCACATTTGAACCATTGAAGGTGATACTTCCATTCAGATAGAAACCAGTTGCGTTATGCTTAAAGTATCCATTGTTGGTGATAGTACCACTCATGGTAACTGAGGCAGAACTGATAATAATACTATCCCCCGTGTTATTGGTAAGATTGATATTTACATAACTCTGCGCACCCAGGGTTGATTTCCCATTATTAATAAAATTCAGGTTGGTATAAACACTATTGTTACTGCTGGAGTAAGTGCCATTATTGGTTAAGGTAGCACCCGAATTGAATGTAGTACCCACATTGGAAGTAGTAAAAGAAGCCCCCGAATTGATGGTGAGAGTTTGAATACCACTCACGGACGTTGCCATTGTTACCACATTATTTATGGCAATGGTATCCTTGTATGAAGTACCATTAGGAGGTACTACCCCTCCCAACCAGGTAGTTCCTGTATTCCAGGATCCATCATATCGTGTAACATATCCCGGAACAAAAGTGCCATTATAATTAGTGCTTCCGACCTTTATGATACCAGTAGATGCAGTGCTGCTCACCAACACTTTCATCATGGTAGGAAAACTAGATTGCGCAATTATTACAGACGCAGGTTGCCCCCCCACTATTACACTGTTAGATGTCTGAAAGTAATTACCCGTAATAGTAAGGGTATCACGTGGAAAGAATGTTCCCGAAGCGATACCAGGCAGACAAGAAACAACCGAAGTAATCAATGGATTGGGGTAGTAAGCGGCAACAAACCAAGCGGGTGTATTGGCAGCTAATACTATTCCAGATGCCAGAATGCTCGTTTGTGAAACAGTTCCTCCTACCGAAGCATATACGCCATTTGTGCTACTACTTTGACCAACTACATTATTGGATGCCAAGTTTGCAGGGGCAATAGTCAGGGTAATGGTATTAGCCACAGACGATTGTACACTCCAATACTCAGTAGTGCTGATACTTGAAAGCGTAGTATTGTATGTTCCCCCACAAGTAGCATTATAAGCGGTGATGGTTATAACACCTGAAGTAGCAACATTGGTAATTGTATCGGGTAAGTATTGCGAAGTAGCATTATAATCCCCAACGGGGAAAACATAGCTATTACTTCCTGACGCTACCTTCCAGCTAAGCGGCCCATCTATATAAGCGGCAGAACCTCCATTGGCAACAGCAGAAGTTGCGGAATTACTGATAGTTAACGTATTGGTTGCCGTACTCACTATCCGTCCAGACGTGAGCACCAGATTATTAGAAACGGTAACTGCCCCACCCAATGTGAGCGGATTAACCACACCTGATTTGTTTACTTGGAGGTTATAAAAGCCTATTGTGCCACTAATGCTTTGTGTTCCACTACCATTAATTAGTACAGTGGATGTTCCCGCACTTACAGTGGTAGAACCTAATACCAAATCTCCAGAAACCGCAATAGTCCCTGAACTGGACAAGGTTGAATTACCACCTGACAGGTCTAGTCTGGTATAATTACCCGACACCACCGTTTGTCCACTACCACCATAGTATACCGTTACGCCCCAACTCTGACCAGCAGACAACGGTGTAGTCGTTGTACTCAGAACTTGCAGCACCCCATTACCCGAGAAAGTACCAGCCGATTGTATATCGCCAGTAACAGCAAGGGTGTCGGTACTATTTTGTAACGTTATACTGCTACCCGTTTTTAGGGTAAATCTTTTTATCTTCTTAGTGCCGCTATTAATAACGGGCATCCTGCTAGCCGAACCCGGTACGGTAACCACATCAGTAGATAGTGGTGTACGGTTATTGGACCAGTTAGAAGCCGTATTCCAATCGGTATTGGTATTACCCGTCCAGGTCATAGCACTATCGGTGGTAAATGTAAATGGCGTAGACGTGTATTGCCAATAAGGCGCATCAGTGAGTTTACAAGTAATAGAATGATTACCCAGCGCTGCACCAATATATGTTATGGCGTAAGTAACGGTATCATAAGACACAGTGGTCTTACTTACAGTCAACCCATTTAAGGCGGCACCATTATCATAAAACTGAATGTTGGAAAAACAATTGGAGGCATTCGGCAACACCACCGTTGCAGTGATAATACTCGTGTCGGGCAGGATATGATTGGTAGTGCTATTGACTGACAAATTGATATACGGCGCAATACCCTTCACACCTATGGCAGAAATATCTGTTCTGAAAGAATCAACATAAACCCCAATTCTATTAATGTGCCAATCGGTAGCACCTGCATAAGTCAATAGCCCCGGGCTTCTCAAACTATCCATCAAAAATGGATAAATAGGATTCTTTAGTTTATTGTAAACCTTATAATTGTTTTGAAATACAGTACCCCATCTTACAAAGGGATCACCTGTTTGTGCGTATGTGTTGTTTGTAGAGCCATCCGCATTAAACAAGCTAGCATCATTCACATAAGCAAGTGTCTGACCTGCGAAATTGGGACCGAAAGTGAAAAAGGTATTATTTTTCATCTGACTCCAATATTGTGAAGTAAATGATTTGTTGACCCCATTCACAGAATCTACCAAATCTATCAGTTCGGGGAAGGTGGATTGCCAAACGGGGTTACTATACCATAGGTTTTTGATGACAGGACAATTTCGCACAAAATCAATAATGGTATCAGCAGTATAATTGCCCACAGCAGGCTTAAACTGGTTAACAAATATATTGTTGTAGAACCGATTGTAGTTTCCGCCATTGTTGCCCATACCCCAGATAGAATTGGCTACGATATTGTACACACAAGTATCCCCTGAAGTATTGTTATCCAGATACAATCCATTGGCACCAAGTATATCATGCAGGTAGTTATGGTTCATTTTATGCCCCCTGTCTTTCCAAACGCCCGTACCATATAAAGCCCCCATATCGGAATAAACCAACACCACACTATCCACCTCATTGTATTCAAAAGTAGACAAATCGCCTCCACCAAAACCATAGGCAATACCTATATGCGGACACTTTCTTACCTTATTATTCGCCACATACACCCCAATACAACCACCGGGGTCTATGGCTGCATTGTATAGAGGAGTTTGTTTGGCATAATCATAAAAGTAATTATTGATTACCGTGTCATAGCCACGCTTCAAGGTGTTGATATCCGTATTGTAACTGTTATTAAACATGGCCACACCACCTGCCCCAACCTGGTGTATGTCATTACTTTGAACAGCAGAATAAGTTACATCTGTCAATACGATTGCATCATCTGTACATTGGGTGAAATCACAACCGGCTATCCGTACGTGATTCGCGCTACTAACGGCGATGGCATTACTTGCACCACCAATAAAATTAATATTCTGAAACTGGGTATAACTAGCGCCTGTAGCAGAAATAGCTGGCATCGTTAAAGAATCTGCATACTGAATAATGCCCGTATCAGGTACCCACATATACAACATCTTGTTGTTGAAATTGATGCTAAACTCCCCTACGGTATCAATTTCTTCAAAAAGATTCGATACATAATAAGGCTCCTGGTAGTTTCCTGCATAAGCCGCAAACTTGTTGCCTATACCTAATTGAACACCATCTTTCTGGTAGATAATCTTATTAACCGTATCAATCGTTTTAGTTTTAATATACTGAATCACAAAGGATACACGCCAGTTACCTGCCAGCCAAACGCCTTCATCATTCATGGCATTTACCCAACGATTGGTTCGGGTATCACTGTAATAGAAAATGCCACCACTATCTGTCTTATTCGTTCCTTTATAGATTACCCCATTCATACTCATAGTCGTATCATTGGGATAACGGGACAACATGAGTGGCGTAGTATTCTGATAAAAGATAGGATACTTGGGCGTATTATTTACCACCGTAGCCCATGGCGTTACACTCTGTGCATTGATATTGTAGGATGCAAGGTTCAACTGCATCACTTTACCTTTGGCAGTAGGGTCAATTATCCGTTGTTTTACACTATCAGGTATCGGTTGAAAGTCTGCCCTGTTGATCACTTTCAGGGGTTGAAAGATGGCTTTACCCTTATTGATGGCTTTATAAATGGCGGGGGCACTGGCAGAACGGGCATCCGCACTGGTAAGTGTTAGCTGGTAGTAAGTGCCATCTTTCAGTAAAACATTCACGGGATTATTGGGATAATTCTGCGCTACCACTTTTGCACGGGTCAGATTTACAGGTAAGTTAAAGCTGGAACCACTACCCACACCACTACCATTGGGCGAAGCATAAATATTCACGGTCTGCCCTGCGCCATAACCAGGTAAATTACCTGCCCCTACAGGACTACAAGAATAACTCCCTGTACCTGTTGTGGTAAGGCTTCCATAAAGTGTGTCATTACAAAGAGCCGCATTACCGCCAACAGATATGTTATAAAAGTTATTCTGCCCAGTAACTGTGTTTGAAACCGTTCCATTCATCGCCACCGTTCCTATGCCGTAGGTAAACGTTCCATTATTGGTAACAGTTGGTGTTGATCCTGTCAGGATTAAAACACCACCACTTGTCATTCTTATTGTACCATTATTTACGAATGTATTTACAGACAAAGTATCCGTGCTTCCAAAGGTTATCGTTCCACCATTTGATATAGTTAGGTTGCTGACCGAGGTTGCATAGTTGGCAGTACTAATAGTAACAGCATGTGCAATCGTTACGGTAGAACCAATAGGCGGCACTGCCCCACCCACCCAAGTAGAAGGACTACTCCAATCACCTGCTTGTGCTGAAATGTAACCAAGGATACTAAAGGAATAGCCATTGGTGACTGTTCCGCTTACAGTTGCCGTAATATTACCCGAAGTTGCATTGGCAGGGATGGACGTTTTCACTTGAGTGGCATTTATAAAGGTTGTCGCATTGGCACTGCCCCCATTAAAAGCAACTGTGGTCCCCGAAACAAAGTTTGCCCCATTGATGGTTAATAATTGTCCGATATATCCTGAATTAGTGGTCGCCCCACCAGTAATGCCCGTAATAGTTGGGGTGGTAGAATAAGTCCCTAAAACAAAATAGCTGGTGTTTCCACTGTTTATCGTGGCAATGCTATTGGATGAATTTATTGAACTTCCACTTGCTGTTCCACCGATAGAAGTATACATTCCGGCAAGAGAAGTACTTCTTGAAATTAAGTTATAAGGTACTATAGAAACGCCTGTTCGGGTAAGGGAGATATTCCCAGCTGTGATATTACCAACCGATGAAGCAACGCTCCAATATTCAGTTCCAGATACAGCAGAGACAGTAGTATTATCAACAGAACCACCACTATTTGATAAAGCCACTTGTACCGTAGCCACTGTGGTTCCACTTGTACTGGTTGAAGGGCTGTTTAGCGTTAATGGATAATAACCAGTACCCGAACCTACCGGAAACAAATAATTACTACTACTGGTAGCAGGTAATGTCCAGGCAAGTGTTCCATTGATAAAACAAGTAGCACTAAAGGTGCCTGTCAAGGCTGAAGTAGCCGTATTGGTTAATGCAATCTGATTGGCATTCGTACCAACGATTCCACTGTTGATGGTTAATGTATTGGTAACCGTTACCGAGCTGTTTAAACTCACACCACCATTGGTGTTCGTAATTGTCAGGTTAGGGAACGATTCACTTCCTGCATTGGTATTTGAGATAGTTTGCGCTACAATGCCATTCAAGATAACATTTCTAGCATTAGTAGTAAATGTCCCAACTCCGTGCGTCCAATTCCCTCCTACATAAATATCCCCACCAGCAAGATTGCCTAGTGATACATTACCATTTGCTGTAACATTTCCGCCCACAGTCAATGCCCCTGTACTCGTTGAAGGAGTACCATAATCCATATAAAAAGAAGAACCAGCATCAACAGTAAGATTTCCCGCCAAAGTCCTTGCAGGAGATACATTTCCATTGGGATAATTAAGCGTCGTGTTATTACTCACCTGCACACTTTGCGGTAGCCCTGCTGTTGTGCCAACTGTTCCTGTAGTAGCACTCCATTCATTACCTCTATTAAAAATACCTCCAGTATTATACTTTAATAGTGAAGATGAACCATAGATGGGAACATGAGCAAATGTTCCTCCTGTATTCAACTGAGCCGTTCCATTTATAGTTAAAGTAGCCGAAGGAAAAGAAACTGCAGCGGCCGTTTGAAACACCCCATTGACTGTTCTGTTGGCACCCGTGTTCAGCGTTAATCCACCTTGAAGAATCGTTATGTTGGCAGGGCTACTGGTAGTAGGCCAATAAATATCTGCATTATTTACAGTGGTAACGCCCGTTGTATTAAATACCAATGTGCCATTACCATATACCCACGTACCAGTACCTGCTACCGACCCGCCCGTATTCAACTGAAAACTTCCATTACAGTTTACACTTCCGTTCGAAGTAAAAGCAGTAGTTGTGGCTAAAGTAGCACCCGCATCAATGGTGGTAGTGCCGGCAGTAGAGGTGGCGGCATTTAGTGTAACCACCCCCGAACTACTGATATTAAGTGCATTAAAAGCAAGTGCATTACTAGACGTAGAAGAGATGGCTTGTGTAGTACCATTAAAAACAACCGTGCCGCCATTATGGGTGAAGTTGCTGGTATTAGCCATGCTAAAATCCTTTCCTACTATCAACTGTAACCCTGCACCTGGTGCTTTAAGGATTTCGGTATTAGATATAGCCAAAGTACCTGCCACTTCTACCGAATTTACAAGGGTATGGGTGGCTGTCCCATTAAAGTTCACATTATAAAAAGCATTACTTCCCGTTAACGTACCCGTGATATTTCTACTGGCACCTGCATTAAAATTAATAGTGCCGCTATTATGGGTAAAGGCAGTACCCGTAAAGGTAAAAGCATCCCCAACCGTCATCGTAGCAGGTGCTGTAAAGGCACCTGAAATAGTAATGGCATTAAAATTAAAGGCACCTGATCCACTCAAAACATTCGTACCCGTAAAGTTTAGTGTAGAAGAAGTATTGGTAAAGGAAGTTCCATTATTTACAATATTACCATTTATGTTGTTACCCGTAACGGCGGTGGTAAAAGTTGCCCCACTTGTTAGGGCAATATTATTAAACGTAGTAGCATTACCACTAAAAGTGGTCGTCCCCCCAAAACTTACCGTACCACTATTATGGGTGAATGTTCCATTATTCAGTAGGTTGCCATTAATGCCCATCGTCCCGGAAGGAGCAACCAAGGTGGTCCCTGTGACAATATTTACATCATTAAAAATAAAAGCCCCATTACCTGTAATATTCACCGTACCAGTTCCCGTAAAGTACGTATTGCACTTAGGCGTTCCGGATAAGGTAATGGTACCACTATTATTGATAACTGTTCCCGTGCCCGACAATACCAAGCTGTGCAACGTTCCTGTAGAGGCTAAAACCAAGGAGGCATTACTAGCAACGGTTAATGCACCAACAGACAATGCCCTGTTGGTAGAACTATTACCAATAGTAAGCGTGGCATTGGTATAAGTAAAACCTGTCCCGGCATTGGTACTAGCTGAATTATTAATAAAAAGATTGGTAATTACCGCTGTATTAGATGCATCAACCGTAGTGTTGTGGTTGATGTACATATTAGTGATGGTCGTACTTGCAGCATAAAAACTAAGGGTAGAACTTGAGGCCACACTTGTTGCGCCTTGAGACAAAACAAGTTGCTGCCCAGAAATAGAAGAAACATAAGTTCCCGCAGGAATACTGCTACCCAAAACTAACTGACCTGCCACAATTGCCCCATTGCTAGCACCCAAATATATCCTGTTATTGGATGGCTGCAACCCTCCTACTGTAATAAAATTACTTGGGCGGGTAGAGGAGGGCCCACTACTTATCTGGATACAGTTAGCATTGCCCCCAATGTTTATAGCGGTAACATAATTGGTTCCTGCAATACCAGTGGCACTAATAGGCATCCCCACCGCCACACTAGTAGCACTCTGAAGTTCTATGATATTATTACTAGCTACTTGCCCACCAAAGGTGAGGGCAACACCCGAAGCAGTGGCCGTAGCATTGGCCGAAATAACTATACTTGGCGCACCAGCATTATATGAAACAATGTAGCTATTGGCAGGAATACCACTACCAGTTATGGGCTGCCCTGCAACGATGTTTGCATTAGCGGCAGTTAAATTAATAGTAGCTGAACCCGAAGTGGTACTACCCGTAGCAGTATTTGGTGTAGAAAGGGTAAGTGTAATACCTGAACCTGTACCAGTAGCCGCTGCAGAAAGGGTAATGGAAGTATTGGCTACAAAAGAGACAACGGTAGCGTTGCTAGGAATATTGGTACCACTAACCACTTGCCCTACTACCACCCCACTGGTAGAACTTACGCTAACGGTAATAGTAGAATTTGTGGAGGCATTATTAATGGTAGTAACCGTTGTACCAATGGTACTTTTAACGACAAAACTAGTATTTGATACCTGTGTTGTAACTGTGGTAGCCGCATTTGCAGGGGCTACAGTTGCGGTTTGCCAGGTACCGTCTGCCGTAGGTGTATTATAGGTTTGCCAGTTGGTAGCTAAACTAAAGCTAGCCGTACCAATGGTTCGATAATCACCGGTTTGCTGTGCTCTTCCCTTACTGAGCATCAGGATTAGTAGTAAAACAAGGCAGAAGATCTTCCTTAAAATAACTGTAAATAGTAGTTTAATTGTATTTTTCATGCGGCAGAATACGTTGGCAAAAGGTCAATCAAAATCGCCCCTACAAAGTAATCACCAAAATTGCGTGGGCATCTGTCAGGTTGTTGCAAATAAATGGCGCAATAGACCAACCAATTATTTCCTACTTAGTTAATTTTTGATAATTCAGACCATACTAATGCAACATACAGATAGTAAATTCTGACAGATAACTATTTCCTTTGTAAATTGTCGGAATGCTGTGTTGCTAGGGGTTTCAAAATAACAAATACTATTGCTGTGATTAAATTCAACTTGCCCTCTGTTCATCTCTTTGTAAAGCTTATCTTCCTTTTGCTATTTATAGTTATTAGTTTAAGTAATCAAACAAAGGCACAAACTATAACGATTTATGCCTCCCCCAATGGCGTTGATACAGGTATCGGTTTCAATACAATTACCTCTGTTAACCTTAAAAGGGCTGTGCTAGTAGCTAAATCTTTTCCCTCAGATACTGTCACCATCCTACTGATGGACGGTATCTACGCCCAGTTAAGTCTGGACAGTACCAACAACAGAAACAGCACTGCTCCCGTTTTTTATAGAGCAATCAACAGGGGAAAAGCCATCTTTCAAGTGCTTACAAACATCAGTACCACTGCTTTTCAGCCGATTCCTGATAGTATCGTTCAGCGTATTGTAGATAGTACTGCCAAGACTAAAGTGATGCAATTGCCACTTGCTTCCTACAAGCTAAAGAATATGAATGTGTGGCCTAATACCTTCAGTCTATCCGCCCTCACTTCTCCTAAGTTTTATAACAATGGCGTGCCATTGCCCATGAGTCGTTATCCAAAAGATTCCGCCATGACCATGAAGAAAGTACTGAATAATGGCATAAGTGGTAAACAACCCGGTGGTACCTTCATTTACAGGGATACAACCCGATTCAAATACTGGTTGAAGGCAATCAATGATGATGGGCTATACCTTAGCGGTGCGTGGCGGGTGCCTTGGCAGATAGATGTAGTGAAAACGAAATTTGTGGACACCCTAGCCGACACATTGCAGCAAGCAATTGGTATCTCTGGCGGATTGGGCGATAAATATACCCGTCCTTATGGCAATGGAAAGGAACCTTATTGGGCAATCAACCTGGTAGAAGAAATCAGTGTGCCCGGTGAATGGAGCATCAACTTCAGGACCAAGATGTTGTATATGTGGCTGCCCGACAGTGCTCAGTTGCAAGTGGCAAGCGACCCAACTCAATCTGCAATCAGTCTCTCGGGCATAAACAATACCACCTTTCAAGGCATTGTGATGGATGGTGGAGCAGGCGATGGCTTTACACTAAACAACTGCAACAACATTACTATTGCGGGTTGTGACATCTATAATTGCTCGGGTAATGGCATCACCATTACAGGTGGAAAGAATTGTACCATTCAGAGTAATGACATTCATCACATGGGAGGCAATGCCATCAAAATAGCTTCTGCCAATTATTTGTCCGACCAAAAGAATGTGGTGCTTTGCAATCATCGCGTAGTTAATAATCACTTGTACACGCTCGCTACAGAGAAACAGGTTTACTATTGTGGCGTCGATATGTCCACCGCCATTGGTGCCTACATTGGCTATAATCTAATGCACGATATTCCTCAGATTGCAGTCTACTTTGGTGGTAATAGCAATAAGATGGAATATAATGAGGTATATGATGCCCAAACTAAATATGGTGGTGCTGCCGTGTTTTACAGAACGGGGAACTTTGCCGACAGAGGGAATGTATTGCAGTATAACTATGTGCATGATTCGCCCCTTGGTGGTGGACTTTCTGAGGACAATAATGGCACGGGGGATAGTATGACTTATAATATCCTGACCACACTAGCATTAGGAACCAACAATAATGGTGGCTATGCCGATGCGTTTACCAACAATATTTACGCAAATATTACAACTGCTCATTCCAGTGCCATTACCAAAGACACGAGTGCTACTTATATTAAAAACTACCAAAACCTACAGACTATTTATAACGCTAGTGCGGCATACATAGCGGCTTATCCTAGTGTAGCTGCTATGTTGGACACCGCTAAGAAAGCCAATAAAGCATTCACTTCTTTGGAATGGGACCAGTTTGATTGCGGGGTTTTCATCAATAACAGTATTGCCTTTGGTGGCATTAAAGACACGGCTTTCTTCAATACAAATGGCACTCAAAAAACAAGTGCAACGCTTGCTACTGCAACAGCCTTTAAAACCTATGGCACGGTGGTACACAACAATTATAAGTACACAGGCAAGCTTCCTACTACGCCTATTCCGTTCGATATGAACTGGCTCAAATCATTGGGGGCTTTCGACAGAACCTGCGGAAAAGACTGGCATATCAACCGCATTGGGCTTTATAAAGATGCTTATCGAACGACTATCGACAGTAATTTCACCAAAGGAATCAGTCCCACAATCACTTGGCAACAGGATAGCATCAATGGCGATACAGTTATAGTTAGGGCAATCATTACCAATCCAAATATTGCCAATAACATTTCATCGATACAGTTTTATCTGGATAGTAGTGCTGCAACGCCTGCTGGCATCACCCAGACTTCCCTATCCTACGACACCCTATTAATAAGTGCCACTTTTACGAAGCTTCCGGCTGGGAGTCATGCCATCGGATTAACCATTTTTGATGCGCCCAACTGGCAGTATAATTCGGCATTGGATACTTTTTCTATCCTCAAAACATTACCTGTTCAGACAATGAAACTTGTTGGAAAAGCAAATGGTTGTCAGGCAAACCTTATTTGGACGGCTGTGAATGGAAGCAATATCAATCAGTATGAAGTGCAGCAAAGTGTGGATGGAATCAATTTTAAGACAATCAATACGGTTGAGGCGCAGCATTCAAGTGGAACTAATAATTATGGTTTAAACATTCATCAATCTAGTCTTCCTATTACCTATTATCGATTAAGAATGACAACCAGAAGTGGGGAAATCAGTTTTAGTAATACTGTTTCTTTGCGAATTAATTGTTTGAATGCCTTGTTGACTGTTTTCCCTAATCCTGCCAAAACAACCCTGAAAGTTGCATACACATCCGTTATTATGCAGCAAACAAAACTCGCTTTGATAGATGTGAATGGGAAAGAAGTATTTACCCAAAACTATAAGGTGACCGAAGGGAATAATAATTGTCAGGTAAATGTAGCGGCTCTCCCTGCTGGCAGCTATTTGTTACTCTTAACTAATACCGATGGGCTATTGGCAAAGAAAATGATAGTGGTAACGAAGTAGGTAATTGAAATTAACTGACAAGTTAACTGCCATCCTAAACTCAGCGATTTCTCTGATTAAAAAATGGCAAGGCAATGCTATTTTTGAGGTATCATTTAAAAAAGATTACTCTAAAGACAAAGGCGATAACAGCCTGTTTCATTTATTAAAACAAACTATCATCGCCTTTTATTACTACCAGATTATTTATTACAACTAAGCTTACCTGCTAATTAAAGTCGTCTTCTGTGAGGTCATCGTCCCCAAAGTTCATATTGTTCAGGTCAATCATACTGCCCATCAAATCGGTAAAAGAAATACTACCATCAATTGTTTTCTTGCTGATAACAGAATAGGAAGCGAGACCATGCAACACAAACTCCATCAACAGCGCATTCTCCATGTCGTTTGCAGCATGAAAGTATTTCTTTACAAAGCCATACAATCCATCTACTTTATACAGAGCGGCAATTTTATCCTGATCCTTACTATCCAACATCAGATCGAGGTGGTTGCCCGCATCAAACCAACGGATAATCTGTTTATAGGGATTCTCTACTTCCTTCTCCTCTACTGATTTTTTACCTGTAGGCTTCCGCTTCTTGCTCTGTTCTGGATTAGGGAAATATTGTACAAACTGTGTACGGATTGATTTCTCTAACAGATTCACCGCCACCTGATAGGGGCCTTCCTGTTCACCTTCATACACTAGTTCTATCTTACCCGTAATGGCAGGGATAATGCCCGCCAGATCATTGAGCCAGACCTGTGTATGCTTTTCATCATGAATAATTGCCCTACGCTCGGCAGAACTCACTGCGTTTTCATAGGCAGCAATAGTCAACCTTGCACTTACGCCACTCTTCTTATCAACATATTCATTACTCCTCGCTTCAAAGGCAATTTGCTCCACCAATCTTTTTATCAAATCACTTACTTCAACTCGATTGGCTTGCTCAGGGAGAATGTCTGCTTCCTGCTCGGTAATAGCCAATGAAGTCTCAATGCTCTTGGGATAATGGGTGAGAATCTGGCTCTCAATCCTATCTTTTAAAGGCGTAACGATGCTACCTCTGTTGGTGTAATCTTCGGGGTTAGCCGTAAATACAAACAGGATATCCAACGGCATACGCAGCTTGAAACCACGAATCTGGATATCACCTTCTTGCAAAATATTAAACAGGGCTACCTGAATACGTGCCTGCAAATCGGGTAGTTCATTAATCACAAAAATGCAACGGTTACTACGTGGAATAATACCATAATGAATCACCATTTCATCTGCAAAGCTTAAGCGAAGGTTAGCCGCTTTGATGGGATCTATATCGCCAATCAAATCAGCAACACTCACATCGGGCGTGGCTAGTTTCTCGCCATAACGTTCACTGCGGTGTATCCAATGGATAGGGGTTTCATCACCAAGTTCGGCAATCTTATCCTTGGCATATTTACTTAGGGGATTCAATGGATCATCATTCACCTCACTACCTGCCACAACCGGCATATATTCATCCAATAAATCCACCATCTGCCTCGCCATACGGGTTTTGGCTTGTCCCCTCAATCCAAGAAACAAGATATTATGCCTGCTCAACAGCGCCCGTTCTGTATCCGGAATTACGGTATCCTCATAGCCCAATATACCCGTAAAAGGATTCTCTTTACTTTGAATCTTTCCAATCAGGTTCTTCCTCACCTCTTCCTTGATGGACAAAGGTTTGTACCCACTTTTCTTTAGCTGACCTAATGTTATTATTTTGTTGATATCCATAATTTTATTTTAGTGGTAGGTATGAGTTATAAATTATAAGTTATGAGTTATGAGTAAACGCAATATCCCTTAACAACACTACATCTATAGATTTGTTAATCTCTTTTAAATTTTAGTATTCATAACTCATAATTCATAATTCATAATTCATAACTCACTTCATCACCATCCTCCAGAACTGCGCAATACTAGCGATAAAGAATATGACACCCATGATAATATTTAGTGTCTTGTTACTTACGTTCAGTTTGGTGACCAGATAATTGCCTCCATGAATGTATGCCAGCAACCCAGTGATCGTACCCAGCCCAGCCCCCATCGTAAACACATTGTATTGGGCAGCACTTGAGTGCAATATTTTCCATTCCAGCATATAACTACTCCACAATACCCAGAAAGGGATCTGTGCCGGATTCATAGAACTTAGCATCAAGCCAAAAAGGAAACGGTGTATTTTGTTGTTGAGCAGTACACTTTTTTTCTCGGGATGATGCACCAATGCACTTCGGATACTGAGTATGCCCAATACAAAGAAGAAGATTACGGTAACCCATCCGATGGCATTGAAAACAGCAGGATGCTGAAACACGAGATCCATACCTGTGAGTGCAATACGCAGATAGATCATTTCTACAATCACCACTCCCCACATGTATTGTAAGGCAGGTTTCAGTCCCTCTTGAATGCGTATCTGTGTAGCCGTGATACTCATGTTTCCCAAGGGTAATTGCCCTAAGAAACTCACTAGCCAACCTGTACAGAAAACGATGATAAATACCAACATGAATGAAGATTACAATCAATTACTTATTGGACAGATGCCATTGCACCGCCAACTCATACCCTTTCAAGCCGAGGCCAATAATGGAACCTTTGCAAACAGCCGACACGTGCGATATCTTCCTGAAGTCCTCTCTGGCATGAACATTACTGATATGTACTTCAATCACAGGCGTTTTAATGGCCGCAATACAATCACCAATGGCAACAGAGGTGTGGGTATATCCACCTGGATTCATGATAATGGCATCGTGGGACTTCCCAAACGCCTGAAGTTGGTTAATCAGTTCCCCCTCCACATTGCTCTGGTAGTAAGCAAAATCAACAGTTGGATGAGCCTGCTTCAACTGCGCAAAGTATTCCTCAAAGGTCTGCGAACCATAGATGCCCGGTTCCCTCGTACCCAAAAGGTTGAGGTTGGGGCCATTGATAATTGCTATTTTCATATACTCATTCATTTAATAACGCTGTTTGTTCTGTTCAGAATCACCAAGAGAAAGCACAATATTAGGTATTTGATGCTTGCCAATGACAATAGTGGAGAATAAAGTTTGTATAAATTGGGAATAAAACGAGGCGGCGCTATCCCAACACATCTCTTGCAGAAAAATGTAGAATTAGAGGAGTCTGTTTACAGGCCACTATTGTTCTTTTATTGTCACAGATAACACTAATAGCATCAATCTACACAAATTATTCTTGCTTTTTCGTGGTATTTGTGGCTTAAAAAGGTAGTTTAGTAGGCATTAGAACTTATTGAGTATTATAATGCCCATTAGACCGAAACCTACGTTATCATTGACTTATACGCTAAAGTAAACCAGAGAACTAAGGCATTTACCCACTCGAATCTTTCTTGTGGGGTTAACCCCACAAACAATGGGGTCAGCCCCACAAAGTTTGGGAGTAGCCCCTTAAACATTGGGGGCAGCCCTCTAAACAATGGGGTTAGAACCATAAATTTTGGGGTTATCCCCACAAACAATGGGGCTGACCCCACAAAGTTTGGGGTTAACCCCATAAGCAATATAAGAGCAAATTTGACCTATAATTAATAAAAAGAAGTATTGGTGGATTTAAGCGTAGATTGTGCAATTATTAAAAATGCTTGCATCGTTTTATTCATCCATTAAATACCTTTTTATCTAATCATCTCAAATTTATATTATGCCCAAAAGATTACCGTTCCCTAGTGAAGAAGCCGAATTGAATACCTATTTTGGCGTTGGTGTGCAATATTTAGTAGATAATCAAGTACGTCTCGGTGTTTCGAATGATGATATGACTGCCCTTTTAACCGAACACGCAACCTGGAAAGTGATATATCCTGATGCAACAACCGATGCAACATCTACCAAAAGTATTGTGAAGGATAAAAATAAATGCTTGAAGAATATGCTGGTAATTATGCGGCGCATCTATGCCGATTTTCCTAAAAGCAAAATGATTCAGGCCGATTACGATACGCTTGGCATGACGCAACGTTCGGGCAAACAATCCAAGAATCCCAAACCAGAAACATGGCCCATCACCACCATCGATTCGGGTAGTAGGTTGGTACATTTTATTTCTTTTATGGATGATGTGGCAGAGGCGACTTCTGCAAAACCTGATAGCATAAAAAGCTGTCAACTTTGGAAATGTATTGGGACTGAGCCAAAAGATGCTGCTGACCTAACCTTTGTGGGCAACTGCACAAAATGGCCTTATAAAGTAGAATTTGAAGGCACAGATGCCGGAAAAATGGCGTATTATTGGGCTAGATGGGAAAACACAACTGGCCAAACAGGCAATTGGGGAGCAGCAGCATCGGCAACTATTGGAGGGTAAGGAATGGATA
>Ga0208741_10000519_pt1 | contig 17989 bp, 18 predicted proteins | sample CryBogCBE03Jun09_FD_184576 | JGI IMG/M metagenome (GOLD analysis project Ga0208741, IMG submission 184576) | Freshwater microbial communities from Crystal Bog, Wisconsin, USA - CBE03Jun09 (SPAdes) | ecosystem: Environmental > Aquatic > Freshwater > Lake | place: Crystal Bog, Wisconsin, USA...
ATCGCCTGTGGCCAGCTTTGGATCTGTCAAAGCGGCGGGATACTTGTGGATGCCTTCACGCTCAAATTTAACCCAAATCATGCTCTTGCGTGTAGTAGGCATACGATCAGTTACCATCTTCTTCTTCTTGAAAGGATTCATATTAAGTACGACCATTTTCTATCTCTCGATTCTGCCACTTTGCATAATCATCTGTATAGTTTTCAACTACATCACGCAACTTGAAAACATCGCCTGGTGTGGGAATGACATCATGCCATTCAATATCGCCCCGCCCGATGACGAAATTAACCGCCATCTTCAAACGCTCCCAAAAATTAAGATGCCCCTTATCAGCCTGTAGCTCAAAATACAGCTCAGGTTCATCCTTTTCCTGCCAATCAAAATAGCTTACTCGGATAATATGATTGGCACTATGACACTGGCAACCAATGTAGATTGTTTCTGTCTTATCTGCTAATGTGCTCATATTGTTATACTACTTTCTTATACGGTTGCTGTCAAGAAATCTTTGTGTCTTTAGTATATTGATCCCAATATGTATACTTGTCTTTAGCCATGAGATCATGTAGCTGATGTGTCCATACTCCGGGGTTGGTAGCACCCCATGTAAGATCATCAATCTTAACGGTTGTGTTATAATTAAACAAGCTGATGAATGGCATCTTAACGCTGATCATTGGAACAAATCTATTAGATTCACAAAGCCCAGTCTCTAGTAGACCTTCAGCTTGCCTAACATCAAGATCCAAGGTGCACCAATAATCAGCATTCAAACAGGGTTTGATTGTATCAAACCATTTAGTCCATTCTACAGCATCATTTACATTAATGTCTGGAAAGCTCTGACTGGTACCAAAGTAGATATGCTCAACGCCTGCTTCTTTTGCCTTAGCCAGGATCTCTTCAACAGGCGGTGTTCCTACAACAAACAAAGTAAACATACCGTGACAAATAGTATGCTCAACTTCGTAACCGGTGAAATATACTAATACTTTGCGTTCTAGTGTGTCTAAGGCCATATTAAATATCCTCTGCTGTATCCTGCCGAGCGTGTAGCACCATCTTCAAATGCCTGTTGCCATTCTGTATTACGATTATAACCCCTAGTCCATAGTCCGTCAACCTTCAATCCGCAGTTTGTCATATATGACACTGCTGTAGTCATTGCAGTATAGAAATCTTCATTACGAGGACTTGGGCATATTATTGTACAATTCTTCCAAAGAAGATTAGCAAATGAAGTTGTAATAGCAGGATGCTTCTCTGCTGCCAGCACAACTGTGGCATTATTCTTCAGTACATCTTTTGTGAATACTGTATCATCCTGCTTGAGATCAATTACAACATCATACTGTCCAGTGGGCTCTTTCGATAGTTCAATATGATCTTGCCAAAGATGTCGATTGCTATTACCAACTACAGTAATAGCGCCGTCATATGAATGTATCAGCATAGTTTGAAAAACAATCCAAGATAGAAAACCTGAACCTAAAATCAACAAACGCTTGTTCTCTGTATTATATGTAGGGAACCTTTCTGTAGCTACATTGATTCCACAAGCAATTGGTTCAATGATCCATTTGGGATCTAACTCTGGAACAACTACAAACTCAAATCTACCAACATTATAGTAATCACTATAAGCTGGCTCACCACGAGTTGCCACAAAGTCGCCTACTTTTACAGGCTCTAATCCCTGTCGATTAACCTTCGCGCCAACCTTAGTAACAATACCCAGACCTTCATGCCCCTGCATATGTAGAGGCAATGGGCCAAAGTTACCCTGCATCATATCAATATCGCTGCGACAAATACCAGTCATAGCAGCTTTAACTTCAATTTGATTCTCTGTAGGTTCAGGTTTATCCCAACTTGTTTCTACAAACTTATCATCGCCTGCTGTATATAGAATCCTACTTCTCATCGTATGGCCCTAACATTGAATGTATCCATATATCTTGTTCTAATTGATCTTGCCACCACTCTTTATTGTCAAAGTTGTCAAAAGCAGTTTGAATCATTTTCTTATATGCTGATACTGGACATAATCCTAATTCAAAACGACGCTCTCTGTCGCCAATGAATGCAATACTTTGATCATCTTGTTCAAGACTACGCCAATCAGCAGTTAGATTATAGCTTTTATTATTAATTATTAATTCAATTCTGGCATAATCATCAACATCATATCGTCCATTAGGATTAACATTTCCATATGCTGTATCTAATAGATCTGCTAACTGCCAACGCTGCTTTTTTTCAAATTTCAATAAATTACAATGTTGATAATCAGAAGGATCTAAGATAGGCATCCAACTAAGCAAGTGTGGCATTAGATCTCTGATAACACCACCAAAGCTATAATGAATATTAGTAAACCAGCTGCCTGGATTTGGCACACGATTATAGTTAATCCAGTTAATGTTTATGTTGTCGCTGAGATCATTTAATGCTTTGAAGAATGGCATTTCATCTCGGTATTGATTATTCTTGACCATAACAAACTTGGTATTAGGACAAGATTCAACTAATACTTCCCAATCGCGAGCCGTTCTCACACCCGGCTTTTCAACAAATACTATTTTGCTATGGGGTGAAACCAGATATGCTAATTGTTCATGTGTATCGTTTGGAGTACAAATAAAAGTAGCATCGAACATTGAATAAACATCCAATGCAAATCCAACAGATTTAAAATCTGCAGGACGGGTAGTATCTACTGTAACAATTTGAATTCCTAAGTCTTGGAGAACTTCTTTATAAAGTTCTCCAATACCCATTCCAATAATTAAAGCTCTCATGTTCTTATTATAACAAGAAAGCTTTAATTTAACAAATTAAAATTCTACCTTAAGACCGATAGTTCCTACAGCACCTGTATAACCTGTGCCCTTATCAAAGCCAACAGTGGCATTCAAGAATATACCTTTGTCGATCTCAGTTTTGGCAACTGCTCTGATACCACCAACTGTTTTAAAATCTTTAGTTTGTGTAACTCTAGTTTCAAAACTGATATTGTTATCTAAATCATATCTTATGCCAACATATGGATTAACACTAGTTGATGATCCACTTGGAGTCGTCGATAGTAATGAACTACCCAACTCCACAACATTGTTGATTTGACTTCGATTTACAGTAGCACCCACTAAAGGACGAAAACCATAATATGTGTCTGCTGTATATACAGTTAAGTCAACATAATATGTATTCTGTCTAAATTTAGCATTGTTATATAGAGCAAATAGTGGGATTGAAGTTGTTCCATTGTAGGTACTGAGACCAGCACCCACTGAACCTTTAACCCAAAATGCTTCCTGCTTGCTTAACATATAAGAAGTTACATTGTAATCAGTGGAATCAACAGTTGCACCGGTTAGCCCGCCACTCTTAGCACTGCCAAATGCTCCTGCTACGCCAAATGAGTTATTTTCAACAGTCCATTGATATCCTGCTGACACGCCACCTTTTGACATACTACCTGAGGTTTTGTAGTAAGCAGCAGTTGGATCAGCAAATGCTCCATCTTTTTGACTTAGAACATCTACTAAGAATGGATTAGCATTTCTCATTTTTACAGCATCACTGAATCCTGTAGCACTTACACCTTGTACAACATTGTTACTGGTCTGTGTATAAGTGTCATTATTAACAGCACTGCTGACATTTTGATATATTGTGTTACTAACATTAACTGGAGTACCTGTAGTTACACTAGCAACTGATCCGCCAGCATCTTTATTTGTTGTAGTTGGAGTATGTGTGGTTACTGTAGTAATAGGTGTTGTTACCACTGTGGTTGTAGTTGATGGGTGATCAGTAATAACTGTAGTATTTTGATTGATATTCAGTATCTTACCCACTAGATTTTTAGTATAGGTAATGATTGAATTACTTGTAGTAGTCCAGTTTACAGTGCTACTAGCAGTAGTTGCTATTCCGCTAGTTGTATTGGTTGTAACAACATCTTTAGTTGTGGCAACATTCTGTATAGCAGGCTGTGTTGTATTGGCAGTTACTGTGTTGGTAGTTGATGAAGTCACAACTGGAGCACCGTTCGCTGTTGTAGTAGTTCCATCACTGTAAGTTGTAACAGTGACAGGAGTAGTTGTAGTTGTGACTGTGTTTGGAGTAGTTGTAGTTGTAGTAACTGTGAAATAAGTTGTTACTACAGGATTACCGTTTGCATCAACACTGTTAACTAGACTGGTATTTTTTACAGAGGTTGTAGTTGGTGTTCCAACTGCGTTACTTGATGTTACGATCGGTGTTCCTGGAGCAGTACTTACTACAGTAGGAGCACTTGGTGCTGTAGTATTGTTAGGAGCACTACTTCCAGCGTTGGGAGCAATAGCACCAAATGCTGTAGTAAAGTTAAGTGTTGTTCCTACGTCCTTAGTAACAAACAAGATTGGACTATTGGCAGTATCACCTTGATTGAATACAGCAAAGCCCAGTGTATAAGTTCCATCAGCATTAGCAGTATAATTTGCCAACTGCCACCCAGTGGCACCATAGCTACCAGTTGAGTAATTACCTGTGCCTGGACTTGTGAAACCAAGTAGAGCATATTCCTTATTGGCACCATTAACAGTAGCAACTGTGCCACCCGACTTATTAACCAAACTGGTCATGCTACCATCATTAAATGGAACATAATCAGTTGATACATATTGCCAAGCCATATGAAAAGTTTGACCATTTGTAAGTGTAATATCTTGTTTAATCCAAGCAGCATTAGTAGCAGGGCCGCCCGAAGCACTAATAGCAGCAGCTAATTCTGTCTTACTTGTAGCACTTAGACCTAATGAAGCAGCCATTGCATCAAATGTGTTGATATTAGCACCACTAGTTACTGTACCGTTAGTTGGTTGTAGACTAGCCATATAAGTTCCAACTGGAGGAGTAACTGTCCAGCTATAACTGTTAGGAACACCGGCACCTTGGCCCTGTGTATTAAATCCAGTCATACCAGTAACAACACTTACACCAACACCTTGATTGGCATTATAAGTTCCACTTGCTTGTGTTCCTGTTCCGCCACCAGCAGTCCATGGACCCAATGTTCCAGTGGCAAAGTTAGTGTTAGTAGTTGAACTTGTAATATTAGGAATAACAGGAGTTACTACAGCATTTGCCTGAGCAGCAGTTTGACCAACTGATAATGGTACTGTAGTTGCTGGAACATATGCTTGTAACTGAGCAACTGTTGGATTCTGTTGAGTAACAGTAAAGTTTGCGCTACCACCAATTGGGTAACCTTGCCCAGTGGTAATAAGTGTTCCCCACATGCCAGCACCGTTGTAGAAAATAGCGCCATTAGCAAGGGCACTAAATGTACCAGTGTTGTCAATGATTCTTGCTTTAGTTCCATCAGCATTAAACACTGCTAATCCATATGTACCAGGATTGGTAGTACTGTTAAAAAATGCGATATATTGATTGTTAGTAGTAATAGCAGCATAATCAGCTGCTGACATTCTAGCTGCTACTGCGTTTCCAGCAGCATTAACGCTGGCGTATAGATAGTTATATCCTGAAGTGTTTAATGTACCGTTGCTGATGTTCCACTGTACGTCGAATATCTGTGCTGTACTAAACTTTGCAGATGTTATGTCTGCATATGCTGATGTTGAAAACAAACCGGCAAGAACTGCGGTTATTTGAATAACTTTTTTAATCAAGGTACTTCTCCAAATTGATTAGATCTATTGAAATACTATGATTAATTGAAACTTACTACTAGTATTTATTAGTCAAATAGTGCATTAAACTGCGTACTTGCGTTAACAGTTTTCTTGCCAGTGTATCCTCGCTGCCCCACAATACTAATCCAAAACTTGTTATGCTCATTGATAAGATCTAAGCTTTTTTGATTGCCTGCGTTTGCAATAATTTCGTCGACAAGATCACGAAATTTAGTAATAGTATGCGTTTCACGAATTAACATACCTGGACTAATGCCAAGATCATATTGTTCATTTGCAGTCAACACAGCATTGATATGCATCCAAACATTATGTGCCATTTGTAGTGCATAGCTAAAGCTATCCCAGCTGGTTTTGCCTTCTTTACCAATCATGTTTAAAGCGCCAGGTGCATAAGTACAAACGTCTTTTACCATTAGGTGTTTGCTGATCTGACTATCCATGAAGTTTTCAATGAGTAGATCATCTCTTGCAACATTGCCATATAGTCTAGTATCGTTAGCATACTTCTTGTTATCGATTCCCGCCGCCATGCTATAAGTCCACTTATCGCCATGTTCAATACGAAGTTGATCATATACTAGACCTTTGGCATTTGCCATAAAGGGACTTGCACAATCAAAACTAATTGTAAAATCTTCATTGTGATGCTTACGAACAGCACGTTGTACATCAGTTAACAAACATGCCCATTCCAGCTTGCTAGTACCTAAGAAATGCATCCAATCATGCTTACCCTTTTCGAGTAAGCCATCACGTATCATCTGTACAATTCGCCGCAGCACAAGATCAATATCGCACATGTTCTGTCCTCCCATGGCCCATCCGTTAAAATGTGTCTGTGGGTAAAGTTTTGGGTCACAGAAATCTTTCATTTGATCGTACCAGTCATCTGCTTCTGTATGATTTTCACCTTGAAGAACATTAAGAAACTTACACCGACCAGTACGATTCTTCATCCAGTATTCATTATTAATGCGTGTGCCTTTTACGGCTTCCTGATATGTGCTAATACCTGTTGCTTTAGCACCAGCAGGACTGCGAGCAACCCAAGCGGGAATATCAAGCACCATGCCATAATCCATGTAAGCATCCATCCAACGAAGAACGCCATCACGTTTAGCATGAGCTTTAGGGCAGTTAGGATCTCGCCAATCACCTTCCCACACCCCTTTACCAATTTGGAATCCACCGCTATCTCCTAATACAAAACTACTGGGATCTCTGAGACGAACCATCTCTTCTTTTTCTTCAGGACGAACCTCAAGTATAGCATGTCCAGCACTATACAAGCACCATGGATAATAAAAATAACTTTGGTTAGCATCTAGAAAGTTAAGACCAGCTATTCCATTCTGCATACTAGAGGGAATACGATGAGCTTGAATCTTCTTTCCATATTTGCAGATTTGAAAGCTGTAGAAACTGCTAAGTGCAGGTAAAAACAGCGCCTGATCCGACTTACGGCGTAATGCTAGGTTGTCCTGAGTAATCATTGATAGTCCTTACTTGGTCTGTGCTGGAATAATATAACGATACTCAATTAATCCAGTGTCAACTGTAATTTCAGCAGCACCCTCATCACTGAATCGCATGACCTTATCGCCATAAAGTCCTAAGATGCTTAATACTCTAAGAATAGGCCAGTTCCACTCCTTAGTGAGCGTGCCAGTAATGCCGCTTTGAAATACAAAGTTGCCAGCATGAGTACTATGATCACCAAAGTAGAATTTTAGATCACTGCCTTCTGTCTTTGCAATAAACTGTGTCTCTTCAGCATTAGCACCCGCTTGAAACTTAAATCGCTGTAGTGCATTTAGTGCAGGAGTAAACTCAACATTCCAATTGACGCCACGAAACTTCTTAGTTTCAAGCTTTGCATTAATAACTTCAGTCGTCATGAAGCGATAATCGTTCTTAAAATCACCTGCTGCATTTTCAAAATGCAGTCCTGATGGAGTTGTTACACCATTACGATCCTGTGTAACAAGTTCAATCTTTGCATCTTCCTTGTATTCAGGAATATTAAGAATATTGTTAAGCTTAACTAAGTTAGGCATCCCAAACGTACCAATGAAGTTGGGGTTAGCCTGCTTGAACGCTGCCTTAATTACAATGCTCTTATCGTCGCTAATTGATTCAATTGTAGTTGAATCTTTCTCTCCAACGACCTTAATAAGGTCAATACATCCCAATGCTTGTGTATGCGATACAATGTCTAATAGAAAATCTCTCATTATTGGTTCCTTTTTAAATACTATTTAGATTTTACACGAAAGGTTCTGATTTATCAATAATTCTTGCTATACTGCCTGTTAATTTAAGTGGTTCAAGTACTCCTGGTTTCTTAATTGTAAAGGTTGAGTTATTCGCTCTTGTTTTATAATCCTTTTGAACAATTTCATAGCCATAAGATATTAATTCTTTTTCTAATTTACTATGATCTATTGCAGCGAGTGGGAAATCCTCAACTAATTTTAAACCTTCTGGAGTATCGTCGGGTATAAAATTAAAAACATAATGTCCACCTGGTCTCAAAATCTTAAACACTTCCTTTGCCCAATTAGAAATGAAATCAATATCTTTAACTACAAAAAAATTAAAACTAAAAACTAGTCCAAATTGATTCCGTGGTAGCATTGACAGATCAAAATCTTTAATTGTATGCCTTATTAGTCTCTTTTCTCTGTAGAATTCATTGAACTTGTTTGCAACTTTGTCTAAAGTTTTTGTATAGTAATCAACAATATATAAAGGTTCTGCAGATACTGCTGATTCAGTAAATTGCCCCTGTCCCGGAAATAGTTCTAATACTGGGAATTCAAAACTAATAAGATTAGAAAATTTGCCTTTTAAAAATTCAAGTTGATGGTCATCAAAATTTATATGTTGATAAAAGCTATCAAATTGATTTTCGTCTAGTACATCGGGTGACATTTTTTTACTAAGCTTACGAAAACCTTCATTTAGATTTTTATTTTGTAATTTTGCCAAATTTCGCAATTGATTAGAAAACGATTTAACTGAAGTAACGTCTAACATTGACAGCTCGTCTTTAGACATATAATTAATAATATTTTCTAACAAATATTCTAATTCAAGTGCTTTTTCTAATAAAAATGATGATCTCATGAGAATAAGCTTTCATAAGTTGATGAGATATTGGTGCTATTAGCAAGATCCCAATCTAATACACTTAAAAGATTTTCTACTTTTTGTGTAATAATAGTTTCTTGCATTGCATCAGCATCAAATGTCATATCTTTAAACCATTGTGGTAATCTCTGTTCATCTGTTGGATAAGCAATACTCGTTAGACCAAGTGGATTAGATCGTAATTTACAAACAATTGCTTTCATACCATCCGTAATCTTCATACTACGATTATCACTATGCATACGAAGCATATTGTTCCAATTAATTGCTGCTCTGACATGACCGGGCATATTAGCACGACCCTGCTTAATTTCTAATTCACCATAATATGTTAGTTTGTTAACACGTTTGGGAGTGCCTTTTTCCCAAGCTGGTCTTGCACGAAATACTTCTTTAAACTCCTTAATCGCATCTACTATTTGCTGTCTATTTGCACCATTAAGCACTTGATAAAGAATATTACTTAAAAATTCTTGTACAACTTTGGGAGTGTCTGATCGTTTGAGATCGAGACCCATAGCTTTAACTTTACCGGTCTTACCTTCACGATCCAGTCTCTTGCCTTCAAGATCAATAATTAATGCAGCATAACGCTTCTTAGTAATAAAAAGACTCTTACTGGCAACAAGTTCTCTGCCACCTTTAATAATCTTACCATTTTCTGTAGGAACATGAAATGCACGTTCCATAAATGGAGGAAAGCTGATGTTAACTTGATCAGCAATTTGATCATATAGGTTAATACATATATCGCTATTCCATTCCATACGACCAGCTGCCACATCATCTTTGATTACCGGCCATGCACTGAAGTAAACAGAATCGGTATCACCATAAATTACGGTTTTACCGATATAATCATAATCTCCAGTTAAACATTCATTAACCGTAGCATCCATATGTCTAGCAATTACACGACCACTTAGTGTAGTCGACTGCCCAATGCGTTTATCAAAAAATCTACAGCCAGGATTCAAAATAGCTCCATATAGACTATTTAGATTAATCTTCTTAACAAGCTGTCTTTTATCCCAAAACGCGATTTCTTTTGAATCTTTAGCTTCTTTTTTCTTAGCTTGTAGTTCCTGTCGTTCTCTATACCACTGTTCCAACAGTCCCGGGACAACACCTTGTTTGTCCAGAGCAAACAGTGTTCCGTTGGCACTAAGACTCCATGCTTGGTTGGAATCAAAGACCATCCTGTAAATCTGTGCTGCGCTATACGTTTCACTTCCGGCATCCTCCCAATCTACAGTTATCTCTGTGCCAATCTCTTGATTCATTACCGCAGTGTATTCAATTGTACCAAACATACCTTCCCATGCATCAGCAAAACTACTGCCTTTATCCATCTTATTTTTAATATAAGCATCAGTCATTATTGGACGCAATTGCCCAATAATAGTTTCAACACTCATGTTCAGCGCACGAATTGCTGATGGATAAAGTGAATTAATATCAATTGCACCAATCCATTCGTGTATGCCCTTCTTAGGATATGCTACATAAGCACCTGCTGCTTGAACACCATCTTCATATCCCTTGCGACTGGGCACAACCATTCCTCGAGCATGAGCAGCATTGATAATTGCTTGTTCAGTCACAGCCACAGCTCCCATTGTAGTCTGTAGCAACACAGTATTAGAATGTGCAAGTTCATTTGCAAGATCAATGAACTTTAACTTCTTATCCAGCTTATCCAACAGTGCAGTATCCTGCCTATTGTATTCTAAAAATTTCTTAAAGTCATCGTTGTACAATTGATCAAGCGAGCCTTCGTAAGGGATCTTACGCTCATCAAGCTCGTATTCGCCAATGGCATCTAGTGCATAACTATGACGCTCTTCGTAAGTGTATTTGCGATAGAGATTCATATAATCTAAATGTACTCTGCCAACAATATCAAAAGTTTGTCGTTCGAGCCCATACTTTTCGTATGTTCGATCTCGTGGCATTTGTCCCCAAAGACAATAACGTCTGGTATCATCCTTACTTAATACTCTAGCAGTGCGATTGATCATATAGGGAATATCAAACCCTTCGCTGTTCCAGCCACTAAGAATATCTGCATCTTCAATGAGATCCATGAAAGTTGTTAATAGATCAGCTTCATGCTCGAATAAAAAACAATTCGATAAACTTTCGCAGATTTCTTTCGCTTCTGCATGTGACAATTTTTCTGGAGCAATACATAATGTAACCAATTGATCTAGCCAGTTTAGATATAATGTTACTGCTGTTACCTTAGTAAAAGGATCTTCTGGACTACTATATCCGCGGATCTTATCAAAGTCTGTCTCAATGTCGAAGAATGCCACGTTAAGTTCTGGAGCATCTTGTCCTAAATAATTTTCAGCCAAACAACGAAAGATTGGATTAATATCGCTTTCATATAGCTGTTTACCTTTAAACGCCGCCATTTCTTTACGAAAGTCTTTACTGCTGCGAGTGCTTACACGATTGCATGAATCTCCAAATACTGAGCGAAACTTACCGCGAGGATCGGGATAATAAAAAACATAATTTGGGGGATAATCATGGTAAACTCTCTTACCATTTTGACGTTCCACGACGTGGATACGTTCCTTCTCTCGGTCTAATATTGCATCGACATAAGCCATTAATTTTCAATTCCTTAGCTGCTTACGGCCAGCCCTGCCACTTCATGAGGGTTTTGAAAGGATCCCTCAACCTTTTATAACTATTCAACTAAAAGATTAAATTCGTTTTTCAGTTGTTTCATTACAATAGCAAAATCTTGCTCAGGGTATGCCATCCTGCCAAGGTTAAACATTCTCCTACATAATACTACATTTTCTTTATTATATGGTAAAGAATTATCTAATCGTTCGGGACTTGTAGCAAAAGGGTGATGTTTTATTTTATTGTATTCGTGATCTAATTTAAGACCAGACCAATAACATTTTCCATCCTGTTGGTGGAAAATGTTTATTAGATCCTGTTCAGTTATTGTTACTTCTTTAATGGGACGATTTGAGACTCGATTGCGTCCTTGACTGTATGCTATCCCACTTAGTATCTTTTTTGCTAATTTATTATCCATTTGTAATTATTCGTCTTCGTGGCGTAGGTTATCTGTGCTGTTCAGAATGCTTTCAATCATGTCGAGATCATCACGTACACGATCATAATCACGCTTCTGTGCCATTTTAATTGCTCGCTTGAGCAAACTTGGCTTAATTTCCATTTCTTCAGCAATATGCTTGATAGTATCATTTAAACCCTCGGTCAGTGTTTCAACTTCAGTCATTACCGTTGATGACTCACTGATAAGCTGCTTAAGCTTTGCCTTTTCTTCCGCGTTAAAGTTACGGGTTGTCATTTTGAATAGTCCTTTTCTTCAGTTGATAATGCTTTAATTAATTTATACTGATTATAAACTTCTTGCAGTTCAGGATCACTATATTTTTCTTTTAATTTATTTTTGTAAGTTATATAAGCATCATTGAGCGTGGGGTTCTCTTCTAACACTTTGGATTCTTCAAATGCAAAGAACATGACTTCTTTAAACATTTTTAGTAGTTCAGCCATTTCATCAATATCAATCTTATTTTTATCAGTTGAGAGCGTGGGATTCTTTCCTGATATTTTTACATCTGCTTGTGTGTAAGTTGTTGGAGAAATAGATGACCAGCCACTACTAGTAAGATACATACCAGAACTTCCAGTGGAAATAGAACTAGGAACAGAAATATTCCCAGTGAAAGTACCAGAACTTCCGCCACCGCCGGCAACAGTAATAATACATGAAGAAGAATTTTTAATAGATTGATTAGACATTAATAGGCTTGCCTTCGCGTGACTTTTTATACTTTACAGCATATTCGTCAGGAGTGCAAGAAAATTTTTGTAAAAAATCGTTGTGTAGTTGTTTTGGTTCAACTCTAAATTTTTCAGATATATGTCTCATTAACATATCAATGTGATTGTAGTCTGTATTAGGGATGTGCTTAAGGTTATGCTCTAATTGATCAACTGCACCTTTAGCTTGATTCTTATGATCCATTTCTACAGATTTGTTATAACGCCATCTAGCACCCATAAGACCGCGAGCACCAGAGCTAATAGGATACTTACTTTGTATCCCAACTGACATCATAGCTTCCGTTATCTCTTTAATTCGCATCAGACTTTTCCATCAGATCTTAGTTTAGGTGGTCCACTATTACTTATCTTAAATCCCCACTTAGCAGCTTGCTTCTTATCTTCGCCAGGGCCAATATCAACAGTTAATGCATTGGCCCAACGAGGATCATCTGCTTCCTCTTTATTCTTAGGAATATGCCCGCTTGCTTCTGTTATTTCCTTAACTCTCATCAGCAATGCCATTTACGCAGAGATTTGTTGATACGACTATTTGGATCTCTCTTAGTTTTAGCACCAGTTCTATGCTTCTTCATACCCTTCATACGGGCACAAAAACTCTTGCGACGGTTAGCTGCCTTAGAGCCCTTCTTTAGCTTACTAGGTTTGGTAGTCACTGCTGTCTGAAGCTTACTTCCTGGATGACTTTTACGATAACTAGCAACACCCTTCTTATTAAGACCGCCATTCTTATTCTTGCCTGACTTCTTCTGCCATGCTTCTGCTTCTTCTAATAGATCCAAATCATCTATTGATTCTAGATCTTCCCAAATTACGTCAGGATCAACTCCATGCAGTTCAGCCCAGTGTTCAACCATTTCTTCAATCATATCAAAATCGGATTCAAGTTCTAAGTCTTCATCTATCTGTGTTGCATTAGATAAATTTACACTTTCATTTGGCACACAGTTATTAACACGTATACCACCCTTCATCTTAGTACCTTCTTTATGCTTGCCTGTCCAGCATTTTGGATCAAGACGTTGCTTGACTTCGTCTACTTCATCCTTAGGCTTCTTGCCATGCTTTTTCATATTGATAGCAATAGCAGCTTGTTGAGCAGGATTTGCTGCCTCGGGTATAGTTTTTAGTATTGACTTCAATTGTTTAGCACGACTAGGATGTTTTAACATTCTTAATGCTTTTGCTTCAATCTGTCTAATTCGTTCTCGACTTACGTTGTATTTTTTACCAGCTTGATCTAATGTTAACCCTTGGAAGAATATTTCTCTGAGAATTCTTTCCAACTTTGGGGGTAATTTAAGCAACAGTTGTGTGATTTCTGCTCTGACTTGTGCATTATTAATATCAATGTTGGGATTATGATCGTCGGCTTGATCATACTTAGAAACATCAAAGGGTTCAGCGTTATCTACTGGATCAGGTTGTAATGTTGGCAGACGCTTTTGTCTATAAGTTGTGTCTGCTTTCCAATAATTTGCTTCTGAGATGATATCTTTAACTTTCATAGCATACCTTAACCTTTCTTAACTTTATTCATTGAGCTCATCTTAATAAGATCAATATCTTGGCTAGTCTTTTTATTATTGTTGATTCTTTCTACTTTTGTTACTCTACTAGACATGTTTGAACTCTTTTTAATTGTTATGTTCCACTGCCAACCATCTTCTTACCTGGACGACCTTTATCAGTGCCTTTCCAATAGCCTGTAAATTCAGGACCATTATGTTCTTTTTCAGCAGCTTTCATAGTTTTTGCTTCAGCAATAACTTTCATTCCCTTATGATCTTTACAATGACTAAATCCTGTATGATGAGGTGGTTTCAACCCTGTGGCATTAAATCCCTTACCACATTGACTGCAATGAACTACTTTTTTCTTTTCTTCTGCTTCTCCAACTGCTTTTTTCTTGCGCGGCTTACGACGCATAATGCTACCTGGACCACCGTTTGCAAATCCGTTGCCAAATCCTCCGCCCATCGAACCAGCACTGCTTGCCCCACCACTGGCATCTTCTGCAACTCTGTAACCCATTTTTTGCTTATTCTCAAGATCGGTTTGAGGAATAGTAAGTGGGGGAGCATCATTTGTTGGCTGTCCATCGGGACCAACTCTAATTACTTTAACATGTCCGGGTGCTGTTGGAACTGGAGTTGCTCCTCCGCTTGGGGGAGTTGCACTCATTTGCCCAGTTTCAGCTGGCTCTGGAGGTTGATTTGGATTCGCTGCTGATGCTTGTCCAGGACCAGCTGGTTTATTGATAGGAGTTGCTGATGGACTTGGGGAATCAGCATCAATACTTTCACCTGCTTGCTGTCCTGGCTTATAAGATCCATATGGTCTAATTGTTTCAACAGCTTCGCCAATGCTTTCTTCCTGAGTAGAACGCATCTCATAATCCATATAGTGATAAACACTTTCTAGATAATCAGCTGCTTTGGTAATCTTAGCCTGTACCCATCCTTCAAGTCCCTGCTGTTCATTGATGTGCTTAAGCATTTTTTCCAATGAAATTGCACACTTTGCAGCACGATATAGTTCACTTCGAGCCATTTGTACTTCATGATCTGGGTGACTATCGTATTCACTTACAGGAATTCTCTGTGGAAGTACGGGATTATCCATGGGCCACGAACTAGTAATCTGATCTTGCGGAAGTCCCGTTTCCTCAATTTGTTGATTAACCTGTTCTAACATAGCTGTTAATCTAGACATTAATTTTTTGGTATCTTTACCTTCAGTTAATTCTGGGTTTTTTAGTACACGAATACGCTGCTCCAGTGCATAGCGGTGTGATAGTAAAGTAATCTTATCGGACATGTGAGTAAAATCCTGTGTTATTAATATTTAGTGAAATTCAAAAGAACATGAAGTGTCGTTGATATTACGAAATATTTGATTGTCTATAGCTGCATCTGTAATGGCAATCTCATAGTCAGTTGATTTAGACAACATCTCAACTCGTAAGTTATGCTTGCCATGATCTAATTCTACATATATAATTTCCTCAAGAAGCTCATTCAATGAAATTTCTTTTGGGTATATTCTTTCTATTAACATAATGTCGTCTAGAAAAAATCTATATCTAATATCGTTTCGTTGTTCTCTGTTATCTACTAGAGTCTGTTTCTTAGTTGATTTTCTAAGAAAGTCTTTGAAACTAGTATTATGTAATGTAAAGGATGAAGTTTTTTTGTAGTTATTTTTGATGAAAATGAAAAGCAGTCCCTCACTATTGAGTTGTTTAAACTTATCAATGACTGCCTCAGTAACATAGTTTAAAATAACTGGATGTTCAGAAACTTCATTATTGAATAGATTTGTGCCAAGTTCAATGGTCCCGATGCCAACGCTTGTTAATTCAGGAGAATAATATTCGATTCCTTCAGTGAATCCCATGTCTAATAAATTTGAAGGTTTAATTAACGATATTGATGCATGGAAATTGTCAATGTTATCTAAATCAAAAGAATTATTAAAATGAGACGTTGTTCTATCAATTGTTTGCAGAACATCATCTTTTGTCACAGCATATTTTTTTCTTTTCTGCTGTAAAGAAATTCTAACTCTTAATTTAGCCTGCATCAACTACTTATAAAAATTGAAAACACGCTCTATTTGTTTGGCTAGTCTAATACCGCGAGCACGTTCTTCTTTCTTTGTACTGACTTTTAATTTATGAGCTTTGGCAATTAACAACCTAAGTTCACTGCGGTTGAGTTTATTGTCATCTTCAATATCTAAGTATTCAGCTGCACGATCTTTTAAATTAAGATGCTTTTTTACTAGATTTTTAGAGTCAAATTCTTCCCACAAAGATAATATGAGTTCCCAGTCATGATTGTCGTTGATATTTCCAAAGTCCGATACACGCATGGGAAACTCCTCATTTTGAAACACCCGAACGAGCTAAAGATTGCAATATCTTAGCAGCATGATCAAATAACTGATCTTCATATTTGATCCCAATGCCGCCAGCTGCTTTCCAACTGTTAATATTAACACCATAGTCGTCAACTAATATATTTGGGTAGCCGTTGGTCTTGGCAAATCTTGCTTTATCTGCGGTAAGTATAACCTCAACAGGCGGCATACCACTGAGATGCTTTTTAATCCATTGCAGCTTGCCGGGCTCGCTGCGTGTATCGCCTTCGAGAGGCTTTGAACAAATACGATATTCGCCATAGTTCTTAACTACGGTTTGAATCAATGCTTTTGCATGAGGTAACATGGGAAGATCAATCCAAAATGTTGGATGATCTCTTACTAATTGTAGCGTTTCTTCTGGATTATTAATATCTTTGTAATGACCAACCTTAGCTAATCTTGCCCATTCACCAAAGAAGTCAACCAGCACACCGTCCATGTCTAGATAGACACGAGGTTTTGCTGACTCATCTTCCATTATGCTTTCGAAACTATGAACTCTGCGTTCCACTTTGCTAACCCAATCTTTGCTTGGATGTCCACTACCATGATAGTATTGTAACACCTTTTTTGGGTTTTTCCTAGAGACCAACGCCCACTTGCCTTTAACTTGTTTGAGTGTTTCTTCTAAATTATCATTATACTGATCTAATAGATGACCGCCTTCCATAATGGCTAGTTCCATTGGCGTCCAGTTTTCAGTTGTTTGGGCATTCATTGCTACCCAAGCTGGACCACTATATCCATTAGGAAACATTTTGAAATGCTGTATGGTACGATGCCATCCTTCGATGAGTTCAAACCCCTGAGGTGTCATTTTGCCAATCACTGGTTCTTTACGAACTCCGCCCTGCTGTTGAGCAAGTGCTGCTTGTGTAGCATGACGTTCAGCATCCTTAGGAACACTCATTGGATTAGCACTGCCGCCTGCTCTAATATTAATGCGGCGCTGAGTATCAGGATGTAGCTTTTCTATCTTAAATTCAAAGTTAGGAATAAGCTTCCATTGTGTTTGTGCTGACATGCCTTCGCCGGCAATGCTTCTATCAACAACTTCTTTAGGATGTTCTGATGGATTATGTTCCTTAGCAGTTAGTCCTCTATAAAGCCAATCACGCAGCACATACTCAGGCCAAGTTGGTAGATAACTCTTAAGCCAGTTTAACGCACCTTCTCGTGTTTCAGTTAGATCGTAGAACTTGCTATCGATTTCCTTCTTAAGATCAGCAATTGCTTCATCTTCGCTACGACCTTTGGCAATCAATGTTTTTAGCGCACCGTCAATGATGGTCTTTGGCTTCTTAGGCTTCTTTTCTTCTTCGATGCTGTCGCCTAATGTAGTCCAATAT
>Ga0208741_10000521_pt1 | contig 17948 bp, 44 predicted proteins | sample CryBogCBE03Jun09_FD_184576 | JGI IMG/M metagenome (GOLD analysis project Ga0208741, IMG submission 184576) | Freshwater microbial communities from Crystal Bog, Wisconsin, USA - CBE03Jun09 (SPAdes) | ecosystem: Environmental > Aquatic > Freshwater > Lake | place: Crystal Bog, Wisconsin, USA...
AATTTTTGTCATGCAAAAAGGCAAGATTACAGATACTATTAATTCTAGAACAGCAGACTCTATTTTGGAGGAATTAGGAAAGTGACAACTATTGTAGCTGTTGCAAAAAATGGCAATGTAATTATGGGTGCAGATGCACAAGTAACTGATGGTTCAAGACCATTTAGACATGCAGCCATGGAAAAAATTACAAAAAACAACGGCTGGTTGATAGCTGGTTCTGGTGATTCAACACCTTGTGATATATTGCAATTGATATTTGTTCCACCAGTTCCAGGCGTTAAAGAAAGAGAAAATCTTTATAAGTTTATGGTAACAAAATTTGTACCAGCTATGCGTGAATGTCTAGACGAAAATGGATGGAAAGAAGATCCAAACGATAAAGAGTCTGGTTTTAATATGTTATTTGCATTTGATGGCGAAGTTTTTGATATCGGGAATGATTTTAGTGTTATGCTGAATAGCGACGGCATTTATGGGGTTGGCTCTGGCTCACCTATCGCTATTGGTGCGTTGTATGCAGGTGCAAGTGTAGAGAAAGCTCTTGAAATTGCAGCTAACAATGATATTTATACATCTGCCCCTTTTCAGATTGTAAAACAACAAAAACAAGCAAAGAAAAGCTGAGAGTATCCTGAGACGCTTGACGAATAGCGTATAAATAAGATACAATAGAGTATTCGTTCCTGCATGGAACGATAGTCCTGTACAGGGATTCAAACAATAACGTATACGAAAGGTATAAATGAACGTAAAGAAGAAAGTTAGTCTTGCAGTAGTTAGTGCTATGGCATTTGCTGGTTTGTCCAGCATTTCCGCACATGCTGCAACTTACGCACAGGTTGACGTTACAAATGCAGTATCACATACTGCTAGTACTTCAACTGCTGGTGGTACTGCTAACGCTATTGGAGACGGACTACACTTTGTAACTGTCACTATTACAGCGGGTTCTGCAGATACTGCATATGTTGTCACATCTACGGGTGTAGGACAACTTTGGGGTTCTGCAACTGCAAGCAGTGGAACAGTAACCAATTCAAATGGTACAAACGCTGCAGCAGGATTCGCTTGGTCCAAGGGTTCAAGCATTGCATCAGGCACAGCATTCGCTGGTACTGAGACACTTACAGTTACTGCATATTCAAATGTTGCAGGTAATCAGGTTATTTCAATTAACCCAGTTAACTCTTCATCATCTGCATTGACAGAAGTAATCACATGGGGTTCAGCACCAACATTTAGTGCTGCAAATTCATCTGCATATTACATTGAGTCAACAACTGCAACTGCAGCTTCAACAGTTGCTGCATCTCCTTCATCTGATGCGACTGCAGCCACACCACAAAGTGCAATCGGAACTCTTTCCGAAGCAGGTACGATCAAGGTAACTCTAAAGGATAACGAAGCTACACCACAGGCACTGACTGGTAAGACAATCACTGCTGTCGTTTCTGGACCTGCACTTGTTGCAGGACAAGCAACCGCTGGTGCAGCATTTGGCACTCCAACAGGTGTTGCAACCGCCGTTACAGACGGTAGTGGACTCGCTGCTTTTGAAGTTATGACTGGCGGACTTGCTGGTACTTCAACAATCACTCTTGCATACACAGATGCAAATGGCGTAGTAAATACTATCGCTACAAAGACAGTTGTTTTCTACAATACAACTCCTTCATCTTTCAAGTTGAAGCAGAACCTATATGTAGGACAAGCTGGACAAGCATTGGGTGTAAACAGCTCAAACTCAAATAACACTGCAACAGTTGCGGGAACTCCTGCAATTGAATTGTCAGCTTTTGATTCAGCTGGAAATATTGTTGGTGGACTTACATCAAATGGTGTATTTACAGCAACATCGTCAAATACAAATGTATTGACAGGTACAGTTAACGTAGTAGAAGATAATGGAACTGGTGCAAATGCATTGGGTACAGGCAACTATATTGTTCAGCCAGTATTCGCAGCTAACGCAGTTTCAGGTTCATCTGCAACATTGACAGTAACTTGGACATCAAATGCAACTGGCTTGAAGGTAACTTCTGCACCAGTAACATTCACGGTTGGTTCATCAACAATTGCTTCACTCGTTGCTACTGGAGACAAATCTTCATACAACATGGGTGACAAGGCAACATTGATTCTGACTGCTCGTGATGCATCAGGAAATCCAATTGCAGACGGCAATTATAAGATTTTCTCAGCTGCAAGTACAGCATTCGGTGGTTTCACCACTAGTGCAGGTATCACAACAGCATTGTTTGGATACGGTACTGTAGGTTCATCATACACAACAGGTACTTATGTACAGTTTGTAAATGGACAAGCAACAAGCTCTTACTTTGCACCAGTGTACGCTGGTACATTTAGTGCAAGTGCTACTTTGACTAGCGATGCTTCTGTTGCAACTGCTTTGCAGGGCAAGACACTTAGTTATTCAACTACTATTGTAAATCCACAATCTGTCGTAAACGATAGCACAACTGTAGCAGCTCAAGCTGCTGCAACCGCTGCACAAACTTCTGCTGATAATGCTAACACAGCATCAACATTGGCTTTGGGTGCAGTACAAGCACTGTCTAATACAGTTGCAGCCTTTATTGCTTCTATCACAAAGCAGTTGGCTTCACTTGCAGCAGTGGTCGCTAAGATTCAGAAGAAGCTTGGCGTTAAGTAATTAACTTACAGATTGGGCGGGTTGAATAAACCCGCCCTTTTTGGTAGAATAGGAATATATGAGTAACGAACTTTGGTCATGGGGATTATCAATCATTGGTGTGATTGGTCTATTGATGGTTGGTCACAAAAATTGGCGGGGGTATCTAGTAGGTATTGCCACCGAATGTGCTTGGGTAGCTTATAGTATTCAAACAAAACAATGGGGATTCATATTTGGATCAACAGTATATATCTCAGCTTATTTATTTAATATAAACAAATGGCTAGATGAAGTAAGAAAAAATAAGATTCGCAATATGTTCACAATCAATCCGCTTCACAACTACAGAAAGAATAAAAACAATGGCTAGTGTACCACTATCAAATGAACAACTTAATCTAATTGTTGAAACAGTAGCAAGAGATTTGCTAGAACAATGGGCAATTGATGATAGATTCACAGAAGAACAAATGGAAGAAGCTACAAAGAATGTAGTTAATGATACAGTTTTTGTTATCAGTAATTTCATAGAACATTTTAATGAAGTTATGTTAACACAATCAAAAGAATCAAAACTTATTTAAATATAAATAATGGTATAATTGATATACCATGAAAAAAATTCTCCTGAAGTTCAAGCACCTATTTTTACATTTTGAAAAAAGGATAGAGGAAGTATCTGACTGGACAGCAGAAATTTCCGCAAGCCCTTGGTTCCTAATATTTCATGCAATATGGTGGGTATGCTGGATTGTATTCAAGGTAGAGCCATTTCCATACGGCTTATTGACTATGATTCTAAGCTTAGAAGCCATTGTTCTTTCCGCCCTACTTTTATCTTCAAGTAATCGTGAAGGCGAAATAGAAAAGAAAATAACAAGAAAAACTTTAAAGAATACTAAAGAGACTAACTGGATGACTGAAGAAATTTTGGAAGTTGTTCGTGACCTTCAAGAAGATGTTCGCCAACTCAGAGATGAGGAGGAAGAAATATAATGGAATGCTGGTTAATGTATCTCAGTATGATTGTTATTACGGGAGTATCTTTTAAAGCCCATAATGCACGTAAGCATAAGAACTAATAGATAGGAAATATAATGGATTTAGAGGCAGCCGAGAATGCTTGGCGTGATCCCCGTGATCAAATTCAGTATAAGTCTTTAAATAAAATACCTTGCCCATGCAACATGTGTTCCAAGTCTCGCAAATTTGAGCGGGATGAAATCATTGATGCACTACAAAATCATCTAAAAGAATACCAAGAATACCGTGGGAGCAGTTTTGATTCCAACGGCAATATCCTATGGATGAAAGATGATGTGCAGTCTTATACAGATGCTGTAAACGCCGTCCTAGACTTTATAAAGGGGCGGGAACCAAAGAAAGAGCCACGCAAATGATAACAGAACCAATATATAAAACTAAAATAATCCCATTAAGATGGTTTGCAAATATGTGTAATCATTTAGCTATGTATCCATTTGGCAAAGCATTAAGACAATCAGATATTGCTGAAGATAATGGATGGGAAGATGTAAAACTAATTGGACATATATGGTGGAAATTACACAAAATAATTAATTATCCATATGAAAAATGGGGAACTTCATACAGAGTAATCAGCTGGGAATTTGATGGGGAAGAAGGTTGGACTTATTTTGGAGTAAATACGGTAGAAGATTGGGATACTATTGACTAATGTCAGTGGTGCGTGGTAGACTAGCGTCATGCAAACATTCCTTCCTTCAGGTGATTACACCTACTCAGCTATGTACCTTGATAGCAAGCGCCTTAACAAGCAGATTCTAGAAGGCTATCAAATCCTTAAAGTCCTATCCACCAACGGCAAAGCTTGGCGTAACCACCCCGCAGTATTGATGTGGGAAGGTCACGAGTTTGAGCTTCTAAAGTATATCAATCGCATGATTGATGAAGCCAAGTCTCGTGGTATCAAGACTGACAAGAATTACGATAATGTTTGTGACCTAGTTGCTAACCACAGTGCCTATTGGGGTAAATCACAACCCGATTGGATGCGGGATAAAGAAAAGCTTGGTCGTATTGTAGCAACACATAGAGCTAATCTATATCGCAAAGACCCTATTTACTATGCAGAATATGCAAAAGCAGTTGATCATAAATTAAATAAACCATGTTGTGACAAGTGTTTATACTATTGGCCTACCCACCCACTACGAAAGGCAAAGTAATGAGTGATCAATTAAACTTAAAAATATGGCGTGAGCCTGCACTTGGTGTTTATTATTATGAAATTGCCAATGCTGATGGTGTAGTTTATATTGAAGGAACAGACCCAAATCCTTATGGCGTAATAGACACTTTAGCTAATGAGATGTGTGAACTAGGGTGGAGAGATGCCGATGAATTGTTAAAGTACATAAATGAAAAACTATCTTGGGAAAATAATACTGAAGCAGGTGCTGCTTACTCAGCCCTTCGTGCAGTGCTAGAACATCTCAAAGGTTGGCGGGATTGGGAATCAAGATGGAAAGGCCATATGTCTATGACTATTCTTGCAGATGAAGAAAGAAATGCTAGATATAAACTTGTAAAAGAACTTACTGCTATTATTGAGAAGGAATTAGGATGATTCACGATGAATTGCTGGCAAAGATAGATGAAGAAGGCGAATTTCAGGTTCAGTATTTTGATGCTAAACCTAAGATGATTTCTGCCCTTCGTGCAGTAGTGGAATTGCATAAGCCTGTGTATTGGCAAGGAATAGAAATGGTTTGCGATTGGTGCGACATAACGTCTTATCCCTGCCCCACTATCCAAGCCATTAGAAAGGAGCTGGGATGAGTGATGAACTATTAGAAGGTATTAAAACAAAAGCTGGTCAAGAACTAATTACATATATGAATCAAAACTATGGTTCATCGGTATGGGGAAAAGTTAGAGATGCGGTAGAGGCGATTGAAAAAGAGTTATGCAAGCATGAGAATACATCATGGGATGAAGTTATATGTGACCAGTGCGGGGACTCTGATGAAACTTGTGATGATTGTGGTAAGTTTTTAAGTCATTTAGGAGATTGGTATGAGTAAAGAAAAGCCATTATATCGTATTGTAGTAGAGCCAGGAGGCGGTCATGGTCAATATCCAAAGTATGAAAAGTTTTGGCATATTGAAAAGTGGGATAGTAAAAATAAACGTTATTTCAAGACGGGCAGCGATGGATTGCATGTTATCAAATGGTTTATGTGGCGGGCAATCAGAAAAGAGTTAAAGAAACTCAACGCAGGATATCAGGTAGAACATTACACTATCAATGGAGTAAGAATTGACTGAGCAAGAAGAGCGGGATTTAAGAGAAAAGATTGCTCAAGATATTGAAAAATTAATGGGTCCGCAAGGTGCTGACGGTAGAATTTTAGAATCAGTAATAGCTGTACTATGGATCAAAAAATGTGCAAAGATAGCAAGGGGCGAGTAATGCAAGAAGTGATAGTTAAGTTTATTAATCTTCATAACAAATATCAATGGTATGTTTCATGTGGTAATTGGCAAGTCAGAGGCTATGGCGATAGCCTAGAGGATGCTCAAAACGAGGCTTTTAAGGCTATTAGAGGCATTCCTAACCACGGAGTGGTACATACTGTATACGAGGGCGGGAAACCTGTAGATAAGCCTTCTGGTTCTTTTCAAGATGCTTTAATTAATGATGGATTTAAGAAATAATAGGGGGCGAAATGAGCGAAAAACAGGAACAACATTTAAAATTAATTGAGGGCGAAAAAGAAGAAATCTCAGATGCAGATTTTGAACTATTTCTAAAAGCCCTATTTGGTAGATATAATGGCGGGGGATATCTACAAGAGTAGACAGAAAGGAACCTAGATGATATACTGTCTAATACCAATATGTTTCATATTGTTCTTTAAGTATAAAATGCTACAACACGAAAACGAAATTCTTAAAAAGAATTTCAATATACTTAAAGATGCTTATAAAAACCTAAGAGAAACGGAAGAATAAAAACATGGCAAACCCAGATATAACAATACGAGGCAATCTTGCCTCAGACCCAGAAATCCGCAACCTACCTTCAGGCAAGGTATTAAATATGCGAGTCATTACAAATGACTGGTATAAGGATGACAATGGCGAGTTCAAGAATAAGAATACTTCAGGCTGGAACATTGAAGCTTGGAACGATCTCGCAGAACGTGCCTACAATAATCTCAAGAAAGGTGACAATGTCACAATCATGGGAACTATTAAGGAACGCAGCTATGAAGCCAAGGATGGCTCAAAGCGTTATACAACAGAAGTTAAAGCATTTAGCATAGCTCTGGACGTAGCAAATCTATCTAACCATAAGCAATCTTCGCCAGAAGATAGCAAGTGGGATAGCATGGCGGAAGTGCCATTCTAATGAATAGAGAAATGAAAAGATTTCTTGCTCGTGGCGATAAGAAAGCATTCAGAGGCTATGCCCCTGTGCCTCGCAAGCGTAAGAAAGAAGATGAGCACGTAGCTTGGCTATGGTCTAAAGTACAAGGCGGGATGCAGATAGAGTTTTACCGTAATGGTGAACCTACACTATCTCGTAGAGCATTAGCTAAACTTATCTCTCTTCAGGAGCGAGCAAAGTAATTGATAAATAGTCAATCTTCCATACCTTCCTTCCAGGCTGAATCTGTTTTAACAGGAGGACATTTTGAACTGAATGTTTTTAATCATTTAGTTATAAATCGTTACACCGATATAAGAAAAAACGTATTCATCCCAGAGGCGGGTGTGGAGATTGACTTTGTCTCAGGCAATAATTACTTTGAAGCAAAGGGCGGGTTAAAAGGCGATAAGAAGCGTCCAGGAGCCAAAAGAACAGACAATGTAAAGAAAGCTATAGCCAATGGTGCCTTGTTAAAGGCGGTAAAGCCAGAAGCCCATTACACCGTATATTTTTCAGCAAAACCAGAACCTGAATCATCATCAGATATTATGCTTAATACTGCTCTTAGATGCAATATAATTGATAAGGTAGTATACTTAGAAGATGAAATAAATCTATTCGACACATTATTTGGCACAATAGAGTGGCAAGAAATGAGCGAAAATCAGGAGGAATATAATGCATTTTAATGTCAGCTATTTTAAAAAAGTGAATGGCGTATATAAGTTTTTTGAGAAAGTTGTAGAGTTTGATCATAAGCCTACAGCTAATGAAGTCGCAAAGCATGAAGGCGATGGACTTTATCACACAATCAAAGTTGAAATTGCTAAAGAGGTTGCTAAAGCAACTGAGGAGCTAAAGCACGTTGAAGCATCACGTTTTAGTTTCCGCAAGCCAGAGCCTGTAGTTGCTCCAGAACCTACACCAGCTCCAGAACCCGAGGTTACCCCAGAGCCAGAAGCTCCAGTAACTGAGGAACCAGTAGTAACAGATACTCCAGCAGAATAGGGCGGGAATTTGAACATTGTATTAACAGTAACCCTAGGGCTATATACCCTAGGGATACTTATTGGAATTTTACACTATGAGAATAAGCTAACATCAATGCGTTCAGCAATATCTGACTATGAAAGAGCAATTAAGCTATCACGTGGATCAGAGCATTATAGGCATTATACTCAACTTCAGCTAGATATAAGCAGTCTAGACTATCAAAATAAAGCCTTGCAGAACTATATTCAAGAGTTAAAAGCTGAAAATGCAGCCCTTCGTAATGTCTCAAATCCATCAATTTGGAGTGTAAGACCACTTACAGATAGTGCTGTATATGTGGCGGGGGAGTCAAAAGATATGCATTATGAATCTAGTATATATAAGAGTGGCATCTGGGATAGTAAATATGCCAATGAAACTATGCTAGAAGAAGAGCCATTTGGAGTTACTCCAAATCTAGATTTTAACGATGAATTGGATTTTTGATCAATGACCCTATTAAGCCTAATACTAGTCTGGTATGCTACAAAACTGTACTATACCCATAAATTTACCATCAATTTCAAAGATGGGCGGGAAGGCGTAAGAGTCTCCTGTAATAGATGTACTAATATAGAATATATAGATATAAACAATATAAGGAACCCATATTACTGTAATGACTGTAAATAAACCATTTGTCAATAGATATAACAATCCTCTGGGAATAAAGCCAGAATCAGCCAACAATGAAGAATGTACACACAAAATCACCATAGAAGATAAAAGATTGATATGTGAATACTGTGGCGAAAACTTCAAATTCTAATCTAGATCCCGCCCAATGTGAGCATGAATGGGTAAAGATATATTCAAGAAAGATATGTTATTACTGTGGAGATATATACCGTGAAACTACTAATCTGGAAGATTAAGCATCCATTTAGAGCAATCAAAATCTATAGATTAACTCGCAGAATACTCAAAGAAGATGGCGATATTTTATCTAGATTTGAGGATTAAAGTGGATGAAAGTGGAGCAAAGTGGAGAATTTATTCAATAGCTTCATAAATAAATTCAGTTATTATTTATATAGACATTGTAATGGGTTATAGAGCATAACATATTGCCGCTCGTAATGTCAAATTTTGCAGATATGATATATATCACACAAAATATATGCATATTTTCTTGATATTTCTGAGCATTTTTGATACAATTTGCAGATATTTGCATACATTTCGTAATATTCTGTGTAAAATCTGATCAATTTTATGTAAAAAAAATTAATTACACATAATATGATCAAAATCACACAACATCCCAGAGAATTTTGATCTCCTTCGTAATGTCTTATATTATTTTATATTATATATATGGGTATTGGATAATGACCAGGGGAAATTCCCGCCCGTTCGTAATGTCCCAAAATTAGATCTAACGTGGTCGTGCTAAATTTGGACAAATTGGACATATGTGGAAAAAAAGAAAGACCACACCCCCAACAGGTGTGGTCAATCTTGGACTTGGCGGGATGCCTGAACGCCCTATACTTGTAGGTATTCGTTAGTCACCATAACTTGTCTACCTACATTCCCTACAAGACCCAAATCTTCTAGGGAAATATTTAAATAACTGCAGATACTTTGGATATCTGCTAAGTGCACTGGTACCACTTTGGCATTTGCCATAATGTTAATGTAGTTAACCATATACTGAAGCAATGACTCATTAACATACTTTGATTCATGAAGCATTTTATAAGCAAGGGCCGCAGGTGATAAGTCTGAATGCCCGAGCCCGTCAACAATTTGTTTGTGGACCTTTTCGCTACGCATGTTATTCACCGTCCCATTCTGTAAGTAGGCCCTCTTCGGTCAGCCAGTCTACCACATGTAAGGACTCTACGTCAAAGTCACCCCATGGGTCCTTTTCAAACTTTGCCCATACCTGCTCTATGCCCACACCAGGGGCGGGAACCAGGTCAAAAGCTGAAGGATCATAACTAACTTCATCATACACATTACGGATAAGGTCCCACATATACAGCAATACAATTGGATTAGCATCAGGATATTCCCGATTCAAGTTATCCAGATATGTATTGGTTTGAACCATCAAATTAACATTGGCCATTACTTTGCTCCAAACTTTGATAGAACATGCTCTAGTGATTCAATACAGCCTTGTAGATAATCTGTTTGATAATTAGGGTCAGATTCATCATTGAATTCTTCAATTAACTCTTCTACGTGTTGTTTGATATATTCTAAGACTTCCATTAGAGGTGCCCGTCCTTTCGGTTTTCTTTAACAACTCCCGCTTCAAAAGCAATAGCATAGGTCAAGGCGTATAGTTCGCTATAGGCTTCCAGCACACCTTCCCAGTAACGTCGTTCCATGCTGTCCATAGCTTCGCCAGAAACGTCCTCGTCTTCTTGAGCACGTTCTAGTTGTTGTTCAGCGTCAATCATTAAGCCCTTGAGGTGACCGTGCATGATATCTGCACCGTCCATGCCAAGAGCAACAAGCTTGGCAAGATATGGGTCAAGTTGGGTATCCATTATGCATTCTCCTTTTCGTTGGAATCAGATTCTACCATATGGGTCTGACATTGGTTTGCCTCGGCTTCTTCGTTGCCATAGCCGCAAGCAGAACATACTTCATTCTCACAGTCTTCGCAATACTCTAATGTGTCATTTGCATCACAGTCACGGCACTTTGAATCATAGTCTTGTTTAACATGGCGGTCACCAAGGCGGTATTCAATCTCCCCACCCCAACCTGTTTCTTCCTCATAGTCAAGATTAAAAGTTAAATCAGGATACTGTTCAGCCAACTTCATGACGGCGGGTTCAGGATAAGACCATGCTGTATTAAAGTGATAGATAAGATTATTTGTATTCTCATCTGTTAACTCAGTTTCAGGATACTTATCATTATCAGCTACAGCAACATCCCATTTTGTACCCCAATTGCGAACATTCCAGTCATACCAGTTATCACCAGAGAACAAGACAGTCTTATCTTCATTTGGGTCTTTCTGAAGATAATATGTGTCCATGTCTGTTGGTTTAATGATATTCCAGAAAGCAAAGACAGGATTTGAATAAGTAGTTAATTGGTCTTCAAACTGACCTGTTTCAACATTGTAGTTGTTGTGGGTCATTGTGAATGGTTGATTAAGTTGTGATTTTACTTTGGCAATATCTGAGGCATTGCCATAAATTGAAACACTGTTAGATACCCAGTTTGGCATTGATGACTTCTTTCTACTAGTTGGGTTATAGGTTATTTAATTTTGTGAATTGTTAAGTTCTGTCCATAATTCTTCATAGGTGAACTCCATGACATTCCAGCAACTCATACAACATACTTTATTTTCCATGATTTGTAAAATAACAAAAGGCAAAGTATCTGACTTAAACTTACAAAGATGACATTCCATTATTGTCCTTTCGTTGGGCTATAGCTATATTGTAGCATAGGGGTCTGACATTGGTCTAGTCGGCGGGAGTGGAGATATTATCTTCCTCAAATTGTCTATGATAAGTAGTAAGCAAATGAACAGTATAATCTTCTTCCATAGCATTACACCATTTATGGACTTCAATCATATGATCAAATTCAGTGATATATTGCCCAGACTCATCATATATCTCAAATGAATTTATCCCACCTGGTGAGACTGAATAATCTATTTCATATACAGTTAGTGTCATGTCGTAATAGTACCACTTCGTAAAGACATCTGTCAATATATCGTAAAGGTGATTTATGTCATATCGTAAATGTCTGAAATGTCCGATTCCCGCGGCCCGCCCCTACTCGTCCCAATAATGTAAGATAGTTTGCATAGTCACATGCAAGCTACAATCACAATCTCCGCCGTTCATATTTTCCATGAACTCAAAATGTCCTAAATTATCTTCATAGATCGCTGTCACCAATTCATCTATGGTATATGGTTTATAATCTGTGGAGGTCATACTAAAACCTCCACAAATTGTTCTAGGGGAAATGTCATCTGTCCAACTGAAACTGTCTTATTTACTAAGTTGATTTCTTTATACTCATATGATTCTTCAAAATATACTTCTTCATCAATATAAATGCCGTAGCCTGTTTCTGAATCCCGCCCGTGCTTAGTTAGTTGGTCAATCAAGATACGGGTAGCATAAGATAAATCATTCATTTGGATACGAGGCATAGCAGCCTTGATTGCGTTCTGCATGATTGCTACAGAATCATCTCCGTCCCAATGTGCATACACATTTATATTTTGGGCGGGGTTATCAGTTGTGATGATTGTATAGTTTGTTCTTGCTCCCATTACAATATGCTCCCTAATGCTATAAATAATGCTACGAATACTACGCCTAATAGAAATAATACATTCATGTCGTTATCCTACTCCATTTACTAGATACTGTCAAGGGAAGTAGCGGGTGGGAACTTTAACCCCACCCGCCAAGATTATCTACTTAGAGATACTTTGCGATAGACTTCATGGTTGAGGCATTTACAGTTTCCTCGTCTGTCATACGCAAGATAGACAAGGCGTTGGTAATTTCCTGTACCATTTCGTTATATGAGTGGCGATGGATTTGCTCAAATTCCCGCTCAGGTTGAGCAGGGAAGTCCTTGCCCTTTGTATCAACATCAAAGTCAATGTTAAGAGAGTTTGACCAAGAGCGGTAACTGGTTCGGAAGTTTTCTGCCTTGTCAATGTTTGCCAAAGCATATTCAGTTAAAGCCTTATTCCAAGCCCGAAGGTCTTGCTGGAACTCTGCCTCTAGCTGGTATTGGTTTACGAAGTCATTTTGGATTTGTGCCAACTTTGCTTCCAAAGCGGCGATTACCTTTGGTGTTGCTACCTTTACTGTGATTGAGCGACTTGCCATGTTTTTATTTCCTTTTCTTTTGTTGGGGTTTGAGGTGTTAGTATATCAGAGGGGTCTGACATTACTTCTTGCGGGTTTGGATAGGGCGATTGGTACGAGCATACTGAACCTCATACTTTGGCAAATCACCCGATACTTGTTTAGTTGTACTTACATCTAGCAACTTGCCACGAAAAGCTACAATCATCTTTGCCAATTTCATCTCATCAGCAGAAGTTAGCTCAACCTGTAAGTCATTTAGAACTTCATATTCTACGCCATACTGCATAGCCTTACCCAGCCCATATCCCATTTGGGCGGGATTAGGAACTTGTAGTGTGATAACTGCCATTAGATACCCCCTTCTTTTTGGTTATCAGGTATTGTAGCATCTACAACTGACATTAGAGCCAATAGTTCATCACAATTTGGACATTTCCAATAATCTACTGAAAACTTTGTGATCGTGTAACTAAATAAGCCATCACAATAGGGGCATACAAAATCATACTTAAACCATTGTGACATTATAAATTCCTCCAACTTCCATCAGCAATACACTCAACACATAAATACCAGCCACCTTCTATCATTATAAAAGAAGGTTCAGCTGTTTCACAAATTGCACACTCATCCATTATTCAGCATCTTCCTCGGGTTCACAATGTGGGTCATCTAAATCAGAACCACATACTTGGCAATATTCATTTTCCAAATCTACATCAATAGACTGGACATCAGCAAAATGAGCATAGTCCTCATACCACCAGCCCATTTCTTCAGCTTGTGCTTCGCTATCTGCTTCTACTGTGAAGTCATAAATAACTTCTACACGAACCCGATAGTGGTTTGGGTATTCTAGTGTTGCTTCTGGTTGTGGCATTTAGTTATCCTTTCGTTGATATTGGTATCATACCATATAGGTCTGACACTCTTGCGGCTCAGAGGGGACTTGAACCCCCGACCTCCACCGTGACAGGGTGGCGTTCTAACCAACTGAACTACTGAACCTAAGCCACTATTGTAGCATAGCCTACTGACATTACTTGCAGCGACACGCCGTAATATCGTAAGGTGTGTTGCAAATCACATGGGCCGCGGCCCCATGTATAATTATGCATTGATCGTGCATAATTAAAAATAGGTGGCGGGGCTTTCGCCCCGCCGTTTATTTTATTTTGTTAAAGCAAGAACCTGCTTAACAATTTTATTTTTTTCTGCTGTGATTACAGGGTCAAATCCTGAAGCACCAGCCATAAGTGTATCGCTATTACCCTTACGAGCTGTGCGATAGTAATCAAGGCGTTCGGTGAGAGCATTAACAACGCCCCACGCTGTACCCTTGATATTAGCATTGGTAGGCGAATTGTGATACAACTCGTCAAGCAGAACAACCTTGTTCTCCCACTTTTTGATTGAACCCTTTTTGTCTACTTCTGGCTTAGGATACATCTTGTTGATGATTTCTGAAAACTTAGCATTTGAGACTTCAATCTTGAAAAGCTCTTGTGCCTCTTTTTCAAATTCATCTGCATAAGCAAAAGTAAGACCTAAAGCCTCACGAGCTGCTGCAATTTTTCCGTCTACAGTTTGAGTGTGGCGGATTTTGAAAGATTGCTTAGCCTTTCGCATTGCAAGGTTGAGAGTATTCTGACACATTACCCGAACAGGGGTGATAGCAGATTGAACAGCAACAGAACCGTCATGCGAGGTATAAACAACTAGATAAAGATTAGTTGTATCATTAGCACCACTAGGGTCAAGAACAATAGTGCGGGGAATTGACATTGTGCCAAATACCACACGACCATTCTTTAGAGAACCCGCAGATTCCCAATAAACATCTGAATTGCCGTCATGAAGATTATCAGCGAATGAAAATAAATCTTCATTCTGAACAGTCTTATAGCGTGAACCTACAACAGACAGCACATCTTTTTGTCCTGCTGTATATGGGTTATCACGAGTAACAAGAAAATTCTCGTTTACAGTTGTGTAGTTGTCTGGCAATAAATCACTAACAGATTCTAGTGATACATTCCAATTTGATAGCTTAGCACCATCAAGCATTTGTGCGGTTGTTACATTTTCGTCTTTAGCAAAAACCTTGTTTGCAAAAGAGTGCCACGCAGGATTGGTGCGTGTTGCTACAGCGAGTGAAACTTCACCAGACTCGACTTCTGAGCGGTGAACTTGTGACATGACATTGGTCATATTTATTTCCTTTCGTTAAGTATCCTTATCTTACCAGATAGGGGTGACACTTGTCCACATTGAAACACGGAACTCGTAAACATATTTCCGAAATGTCCAATTTGTTAAATGTGATAAATCTCACAGGGATTTTAGATCTCATCGTAACGACACGCCCGACCTCGGGGGCGCGGGCCATGTCAAGTTGACACGCCGTTATTTAGAAAATAATTTTATTAAACTGATTACAATAATGATGGCCCAACAATAAACTTGATAAGTAAACAATTGAACCATCACTACCTTCACCCCTCTAATTAAATTTACTTTGTTTTATATGCAGGACAATCCATGTGAAAGTATTCAATTAGACTGTCTTCAATACGGTCCGTTGTAGCCCCGCACAATCTGCAGGACCACGTCATTTTCTTTTTAGACATTATTGAAACAAACTCCAATAATGCATGTGCCCAGTTTCATCTACAATATAACGTGGCACGTCGCTCCATGCAGTTTCATTATAGAAATATTTAGGACGCTTGCCTTTGATAACAACTTTAAAGAAGATATCGTCGTTACCGTCCTGCCAAACTTTGCATTCATCATTAGCAAACACGGAGTGCCATGAGGCACCCCCGACTGGTGGGTGCTTTGCCATTAGTATGCCACCTCCGAAATTGGTAAGTCTGCATAATCAGTTAAAGTCTTTGTAACTGTGTCATGCAAGCTCTTTCGCATTTCACCCATAGCACTACCTGGCCAATTTGCTTGGAAGATACGCTTTAATAAGTTGTTGAGATTATAATCAGGATTAATATCTGCAACCTTATTAGACAATTCACGAGACATATCAATAAGCCCAAGTTCATAGTTAAACAAGGCGGTAATTGTGTAAAGTGAATAACGCTCTTCTTCTGGAACCCCTGCAGTAAGCACCATTACAAAATCATGAACCTTTTCCAAACCATGGATATTTGGCAAGCCCATGATATAGTCACGAAGCTGAATGTCATGATTAATTGCATATGCAATTGTTTCTGCAGTTTTCTGAGGTACGAAATCAGTGTAGTTAGTGATAGCCTCGTCAATAATTTGGCGGGCTTCTCCGAGAGTTAGATTATTTGTCATTAGTTGGTACCTTTCTTGTTGGGATATATGGATATCATAGCATAAGCCACTGACATCAGTATGCTTCATCATATTCTAGAGACATAGGGAATGAGTCTAAATAGAATCCAGCCACAGAATCTTGACATTCAGGGCAGACATAATCATCCCCGTCCATATCATAGTCTTCTTGCGAGTAAAATGTCTCTGAAGACCCGCATACTTCATAGTATAAGCAGCTTACTACAAACACTTCTTGATTATTTGACATTAGTTGTCCTTTCGTTAGAGTAGAATTATAGCAGACTAGACTGACATTATCAACTTAAATACGGCGTGTCTTAATGTGATTAATATCATGTCGTAACGACACGCCCGACCTCGGGGGCGCGGGCCCATGCATATTTATGCACGATCACCGCATAACTATTCAAATTTATTTTTATATTTTTGTTTGCGTGTATATTTCTTTTTATTTTTAATTGCAGTTGCGGCGTTACTACGCCGCAACTCTTGAATTCGCTTTACTTTTTCCATTAGCTTTTCCTTAATTGCTTGATTCTTCTGGTGAATATCCACGACGAAATTTCTTTGTATAAACTTTACCACTTGGGCAAGTCATTTCTACAACTGAAGTCTCATCTGCAAAACCCCAGTCAATAAACTTTGCAAACTCTTTGTGTGCTTGCAACTCGTCCGAATAGGAATAGATTCCAATTGGGACGGGATTTCCGTCATACTTTACTACAATCTTATACATTAGTTATTCTCCTCTGTCTCAAAAATAGTTACACAATCGCAAGGCTCTACATGATAATCTTCATCATTACCAAAAAATACAAAACCTGCACCATTACACTCATCGCAACCAATTGCAATAATTTCTTGTAAGTTACCCATTACTTTTCCTCCTGAATATCTGAAACATGAATATCATTTTTTAATTGTGTTGATTCCATTTGGTAATCAAACCAGCGAATGGCTTCATCATATGAATCAGCCTCTACTCCTATGGTAGTGCTAAAAATAAACTTAGTCATTTAGTTCACTATCCAATCCGACATAAATTGTCGTGAAGAAATCTGGCTTAGGAAATCCTGTGCCATTCCAATTTGGGCGAACCTTGACAGAATAGGCAAGGTAACCCTCTGGTGTAGAGTGTCGCATATTGTTACGAAACTCCGCATACTGAATTATGCCTTGTCCTTGTGAGGACTTTACGAATTTGCCTTCTAGGGCTTCTGAGATTAGCATATTATTTGCTACCTTCTTTCTTTGTTGCTTGTAGTATAACAGACACCGCTGACAGCGTTTCTTTTTGGCGGGTGGCTAGGACATACGCCTTATATTCTTCTAGGTTCACTTTGTGACCTTCTTTCTCTTGATACCCCTAGTATAACAGAACGTACTGACATTATTCTACTTACCCACGAGTAATTTCATATTGTGAGACGCTCAAATAATGTGATAAAAATCATACCGTAAACGACACGCCCGAGTGCGGGTCGGCCCGCATCTGATAGTTGAACTTTCAATTATTTATTATGGATCATGAGCAGTTTTAATTCTTGCTCAGGAATTTTATTTAATTGTGATTTACAGTTTTAAAACATTCGTCCCAGAATCTATCTGAGTCAAATCTTTCGTTATCTTCTGCAAACATTTCTGCGAAATCATTTACCAAATCCTCAAATACTTCCAAACGCATTTCAGA
>Ga0208741_10000522_pt1 | contig 17922 bp, 12 predicted proteins | sample CryBogCBE03Jun09_FD_184576 | JGI IMG/M metagenome (GOLD analysis project Ga0208741, IMG submission 184576) | Freshwater microbial communities from Crystal Bog, Wisconsin, USA - CBE03Jun09 (SPAdes) | ecosystem: Environmental > Aquatic > Freshwater > Lake | place: Crystal Bog, Wisconsin, USA...
CCTCCGAAGTTCTTGCTGTCTTTTATTTCATTCAGGCTCTTGTAACCCTGTTGCGGTTTGGTGGTAGAATACTCTTCAAACCCATTGATTACCCCATCCATCACATAATTTGGGAAAGCCCCCTTTCCCTCGTATTCCCGCTGACACTCTACTTCTATAATCTGTTTGTGTTTGCCAATGGTGAGGGTTGGATTAAAATCATACGTCCGATGATAGTCGCCTTTGGTATGCTTGATGGAGAAAATAAGATGGGGGTGTGGTTCTATCTGATTGGTAACCGCCAGATAATAAGCAGCCGAATCGTGCATACCCCCAAAAGACCAGGTTCGATATAAGATAGTCTTGTTTCTTTTCACACATACTTCATCCCTCAAAAGGTTAATCAGTTTTACGTGACTCTCCACGCCATTAGTGATGGGGTTGTTACCTGTATGATAAGGCACATTGTTCAGGTACGTTTCGCCTGTTCTGATAACGAGTCCATCGAGGTCGGGGAAGGTTTCAAACAATTCATCCAGCATCATGCGGTGTATCTCAATGGTCTTGGGACGTTCAAAAGAAATCTTTCCCTCAGCGTCACAAATCTCATCATGATACAATGCTACCAGCTTCTTTGGAAGTACGATGATGTCTGTAAAGTAGTATATTTTGATTCCCGCAGCATGGGCAGCTTTAATGTTGTTGCGCACCCTTTCGGCGGCTTGCATCACCCATTCCCTTTCTTTGGAACCTTGTGGGAATATTTGCGGATTGAGTTTATCGAAGGTAATGGCAGCATGTGCAAACGTAAAATCGTTCTTCACTTGCCCTGTGTACCCTTTTTCTTTGAGATAGATGGGATTATTAAAGGCGGTAACGGTTAAAGGTTCGCCGGGGTTATTATGCACCATATCTAGGATATAGGGTTCCTCGGTTTGAGCGGCTAAATCATTCAAAAGAAAAACAAGGGCAAACAAAAAGGCAATCAATCTCAGCGGCATATTCATCTTATTACTGGTATAAAGAAAGTTTTGTAGGCAAATATATTTGTTCTGTGTGGAGTAGTAATGATTAAACTGATATCTACTTAGAAACGATCGGGCAAAGTATTAATATTGGCTTTAAGCTAAACCTTTGCAACAAATAGAAAGGTAGTTTATAAACAATTAACGAGCTTTATCTCTTATTCGCTGTGATTAATCTCGTAATAGCACTCTATCGTCTTGCTAAACAACTCATGTAAATTAATTATACAGCCTCAACGTACACACCCCCAATAAAGCCACAGCATTTCGAAATAAAAACTCATCGTATATTAATGATTAGAATGCCAATATTCATTCAAAAAACTAGTCATACCAACCCATATCCAATAATTCTCTTACTTTTATCTGATGAACATAAATATAAGTGCCGAAATAGAATTCAAAACGGCAAGGAGTGGTGGTAGCGGTGGGCAAAACGTAAACAAAGTAGAGACAATGGTGGAAGGACGATGGAATATAAACAACTCCTCTTTGGTTAATGACGCACAAAAGCAACTGATTTATCAAAGACTTTCCAACAGAATCACTATCGAGAGTTTACTGTTGGTTAAGTCTCAGACGGCTAGAACACAGTTGGACAATAAAGCCAATGTGGTTGCCAAAATGAATGAACTGGTTAACAAATCACTACTAAAAAAGAAGATACGCATCGCAACAAACCCATCTAAGGCTGCAAAAGAAAAAAGAATAGAAAGCAAGAAACGAAATGCAGAAATAAAGAATCAACGTAGTAAAATAAACAGAGACCACTATTAGATGAGAAGAATTGAAATAACGATACTATCGCTGCTACTCTTTGTTTCACTTGCCATCTCCTGGCAGAACAGAGAGCCGTCCACCAAGGTAATCGGCACCACAATTCCTTTCATTGTTCCAAAAGGATGGCCGCAACCTGTGTATGATTTTAAGAAGAATCCCATCACTCAGGAAGGCTTCGAACTAGGCAAGAAGCTTTTTTATGATGGTCGCCTCAGCAAGGATGGCAATTTTCCTTGTGCTAGTTGCCACCAACAGTTCTGTGCCTTTGCAACTTACGACCATCCATTCAGTCACGGTGTTAACAATGCCCAGACTTTTCGCAATACCCCTACCCTATTCAATCTAGCTTGGCAGAAAGATTTTATGCTTGATGGGCGAATCCACCAATTAGAAAATCAACCCATTGCACCCATTACCGCATCCAATGAGATGGGCGAAAACATGGATAGCGTTATCCTGAAACTAAAGAACGATACAGCTTATGCAAGGATGTTTACTAAGGCATTTGGCAGTAAAACCATTACAACGCCCCGCATCATGAAAGCACTTACTCAATTTATGTTGATGCTGGTGAGTAGTAACAGTAAGTACGACAAAGTAATGCGAGGCGAAGAAAAGTTCATACTTCCACAACAGCTAGGCTATGATATATTTAAAAAGAAATGCACCTCCTGCCATACAGAACCTTTGTTTACAGACTACAGCTATCGTAATATTGGGGAACCCGCAGATGGCTATCTCAATGATTTTGGACGGATGAGGGTAACAGGAAAAAGTGAAGACTCCTTAAAATTTCGTGTACCGAGCCTTCGCAACGTGGCCTACTCCTCACCTTATGGCCACGACGGCAGATTTTTTAGCTTACTGAATGTTTTCCAGTTCTATCGAAACAGTGCAGTAAACGGTCCCACCACTGATAGCTTATTCAAACATCGGATGCCGTTGTCCAACTTCGAGATAGGACAATTGACCGCATTTCTGTACAGTCTTAGCGATACAAGCTTCATCAAAGACAAACGTTTTGCCGAACAAAATTATGTTCCCGTTATTACACACGTTCACTAGTAGTACATTTGCCGCTTTAAAACCTTTGAAGGGTTCCAAACCCTATAAAGGTTATCAATTCAAATTAATCGACACTTTCATTGAGTAATATAAAGAAATTAGCTTCTCAAACAATGTGGTATGGACTCAGTTCCATCGCCGCAAGGTTTATCAATTACCTATTGACGCCTTTTCTCACCTACTCCCACCACATCAAAACATCTGATTTTGGCAAGATGGGATTAATCTATTCTGCCCTGCCTGTACTGAATGTATTGTTCACTTATGGTTTCGAAACAGCTTATTTCCGTTTCTCCTCCCGCGAGGAATACAAGAAAACTATCTACAGTACCACAGCCATCTCACTATTCATTTCCACTTGCTTATTTACTCTTCTGCTATGGTACAATCAAGCATGGATAGGCAATGCCACTGGTCTCTCAGACATTCCTCTACTAATAAAGTATAGCATCCTAGTCATCGCTTTTGATACGTTGAGTACAATTCCCTTTGCACGTCTACGTCAGGAGGGACGCCCTATCAAGTTTGCGGTCGTCAAAATAATGGGCATTACCATCAATATGCTGCTTACTTGGTTTTTCATAGGCTATTGCGCTGGCAAAGTGGAGGAAAACCCATCGAGCATCCTGCATCTGGTCTACAATAACCAGACAAATCCCATCGTGTACGTAGTGCTGGCAAACTTGGTGCAATCTGTTCTAACACTTGTTTTATTGTTCTCGGAGGTAAGACAGATACGTCTTCGTTTTGATACCACCCTTTGGAAAGAAATGATGGTCTACTCCCTTCCGCTGTTGATTGTGGGATTCGGCGGAATCATCAATGAGACTTTCGATCGATTGATGCTGAATAAATGGCTGCCCGGCACACAGGAGTCTAAAGAAGCACAGGTGGGTATTTATAATGCTTGTTATAAGTTATCTATTCTCATAACCTTATTTATTCAGGCTTTTAAGATGGGGGCAGAACCCTTCTTTTTCAAACAGGCCGAAAGTGCAAACCCACAGCGAATCTATGCCCGTGTAATGAAGTTCTTCGTTATCGTAATCACCCTTATGTTCTTGGTAGTAAGCCTCTACATCCCCATCTGGAAATACTTCATTGGTCCACAATACCGCGTCGGACTAGCAGTTGTTCCTATGCTGTTATTGGCAAACATCTTTTTAGGCATCTATTACAACCTGAGTGTCTGGTTCAAGTTGAGTAATAAAACAATTGCTGGAACTTACATCACCCTCATCGGTACAAGCATCACCTTAGTTGTCAATTACTTTTTCATCCCTACTTTCGGATACATGGCAAGTGCTTGGGCAACTTTCTTATGTTACGGAACGATGATGGTGTTGAGTTTTGTTTGGGGACAAAAGGAATATTACATTCCCTATGCCTGGAAGAAATTGGTGGCATATATGGTCATCGTCATCCTACTTTTCTTCATCCACAAAGGCATCACGGCGCTTTGGAGCAATCTTTGGTTTGGATTGGCTATCTCCACCCTTTTGGTATTCGTTTATACTTGGTTCATACTTCTCGTTGAAAAGAAAGAATTCCAGAAGCTACCAGTTATAGGAAAGATGATTAAATAACAACGTTGTTTCAGTTACTGGTTGCTGGTTACAATTACTTGCAATCGGTTTTCACAACCCACTTCCCACAACTCACAGTTTCTCTTTTTATTTCTGCTTAATCAACGTCAATGTCTCTAGTTGTCCTCCTCTGTTCATTTGAAATACAAGGCTATCAGTAGTCAGCTTTGTAATTCCAACAGCCATTTCCTGTTGACCATCTGGAGTAGTAAACAACTTACTTTCACTCACTCTAAAAGTACCTTTTTCGGTCACACCCGAATTATTATAAACATAATCCCCTTTATCAGTAAAGGAAAAGGTCGTATTCTTAGGGTTTGCTGCAGATGGAGTCCCGCCAACCAACCATTCTGCGCCAACCCAATTGCCCACTATCAATTTATTTTGCTTTATGTCCTCACAAGCAAAAATCAACAATGCCACTACTACTACTACACAACTTTGTTTGATTAATTTCATCTGTCAGACTGTTTTTTATTTGTTTATTGCTGATTAATTTGTTTTAGGTCAAAAGTCTTCAAAGGTACGGTACCAACTCTTGCACTCAGTTCATCGTGTGAAATTCTCTGCAATGCCACCGCCTGTTCTGCCGAAAAGCCTAGTTCAATGGCTGCACGCTCTTTATTTCCAAAACTCAAAGGATCATACCCTGTTATGCTGCCAAAGTCCATCAAAGCTTCCAGATAATACCCATAAGAACTTGCATGATAGTTATCATAAGTCCACAAATCCAACTGTCCAGCACCAATCCCATCATACGGATTCGAATCAGCTACTCCCGTTTTTATTGCCCTGTTAAATGCCTCCCCCACAGGTATCACATCTTTTATATCAGCGTTTTTAGCTGCAAGGTCATACCCATTGCGAATATCCAATGCCATTTGATCAATTGGCTTCCCATACCAATGCCCCGATGACAAATAAGTTTGATCAGCGCGAGACCATGTTGCCAAAAGATGAATATCCACATTGACATTCTTACTTCTTAATAACAATGCCATTTCTTTGGTGGAAGCAATAAGCTCGGTTGGGTCACCCGGATTCTGCTTATCCAGTGTACTATAACCGTGCATTACCACAAAGTCCCAAGGTTTTGCAATGATAGTTGATTTTTCTTTTAAATGAAATTCCAGATTCTTACCAGGAGATGTTTCTAAACTCACCAAGAAATTAAGACCCGCTTCACTAGTAAGGGTTTTAAATAACGCAGGCACACCTCCAATCCTTGTATGATTCAAATCTGTAACCGTTTCTGGATGATAAAACATGGCGGACGAACCGTGTGCAAACGTGAAACTATTACCAATGAAAAGAATGGTTTTAGGCTGATTATTGCCAGTATTATCTTGTGCATTCCCCTTCACCAAACACAACCATACCAAGGCTGTAACCAAACAAGTACGCAAGAATCGTTTATTCATTTTAAGTAATTTGTTCAATTTATCTAGCTAAGCGTCAGCTTCATTGCCTCACAAATATATACTTTCCCCTTTTATAATTGTTGAAGAAAGGTTCAAAAATGCTACAAGGGCTTTATAGTTAATTCTTTTATTTTTCTTAATTTGATGATGCTACCCTGATTGGTTACAATAAAATCTTGCATCTGATTCCTGCATTGCACTTATTTCATTTCACTCAAAACAGGATTGAATGGCATGAGTAATTACATTCGCAGGCAATTAAATAAAATAAAATAGTTTTTATGAGTGATTATCCAAAAGTATTTACCCCCTATCCTGCAGGATTTATAGTAGAAAAAGGAAAGACTTATGCTTGGTGTACCTGTGGACTAAGTAGTAAGAATCCTATTTGTGATGGCAGTCATAAGACACTGGCAACAGAAGAAAATGGAGAAATGGTGTTTCCTTTTAAAAGCTTAAAGTTTACTGCCGAAGAAGACGGTGAAGTATGGCTATGTAATTGTAAACATACCAAAAACCCTCCTTTTTGCGATGGAAGTCACAAGGAATTATAAGTAGCTTGTTACAGGATAATGGTTACAAGCTACTGTTAACCACCGAAACTTGTAACCATTGAACAAAAACGAATAAAAAATTATCAACTTGGAAAATAAACTAATCATCATAACAGCGCCATCGGGGGCGGGCAAGACATCTATCACCAGGTACCTTTTGGAGAAATACCCTTATCTGTCTTTTTCTATTTCTGCTACAACCCGCAAGCAGCGTGGACAAGAAGTGGACGGTAAAGATTATTACTTTCTAGAGCTGGCAGACTTCAATCAGAAGATAAAGGAATTGGCTTTTATAGAATGGGAGATGGTGTATGAGGGAACATATTATGGCACCCTGAAAACGGAGCTGGATCGCATCTGGTCTGCTGGTAAAGTACCCATGCTGGACATTGATGTAAAAGGGGCAATACATGTGCAACAGCAGTTTCCTAATAACTCACTGAGTCTTTTTATAGAACCCCCAAGTGTGGATGCTTTAAAAATAAGGTTGGCAAGCCGTGGCACCGAAACGGAAGAGAGTTTGCAGACAAGGGTAAACAAAGCTGCTTATGAGCTATCTTTCAAGCATCACTTCAACAAAATAATACTCAACGACAACCTGCAAAAGGCCTGTGAAGAAACAGAGAAGGTGATAAAAAGCTTTTTGGGGGAAGGCTTTTAGACTGATAAAGAATTAAATATCAAAAGGAGTTCATGCAGACAACTGGATGGACTCCTTCTCATTTGTAACCTATAGCTGAAAATAGTTGAAGCCAATACAAAACCATCTAGAAGCAAATAACCCACCAACAGAATATGCGCTACTACTGCCAAAGGAATACGAACAAGGCTATGGATACCAAAAAATGAGGTGACGTTTAATAGTTTTCGGAAGCAGTACCGTACTTTTGCAACAATTATCAATCAGGCAGGACGGGACGGGATAGTTGAAAAGTGAAAGCTATTTAATTTCATCGCCAAAATAAATTAATATATTTGTGCCTGCCGATAAAAAAATACAAGTCGCGAATAGTAGATGTTTTAACGATTACAAATACTATCCCAACTATTGTATAACGATTTTAAAAGGTCAGCTTGCACAAACAATTACTTCAAATAGCATTGTTATCACTTCACACAAAATAGCGGAAGCTACTATATGAAAAAGATTATTTTATTCGTATTCCTTGCATTGACATTTTTTGCTAATCAATCTTTCGCTGTTCATGGAAAAGGTGGTTGGATACATTACAAGTATTTAGGACCGGGTACAGTACCGGGAACTTCCAAATATCATATTACTGCCACCTTTTATTACAGTTGTACGTCTACCAATACTGCAAGAACTACTTACATTGGAATATATGATGCAAAGACTTTTGCTAACATAGCCTTGGATACTTTAAAGAATAATCCTAAAATGATAGTAACCAAAACGAAAGATCCAATTACAAAAATCACTACCTATGATACTGTGTACGTAGGTAATAGATACAGTGAACATAAAGTAATCAAGCAATATTATGCACCTTGTCTTAATCCTGCTCCACCTATTGATAGCACAGGCATTTGTTATAGTATTGCCACTTATGATACAAGTGCAGTGCTAACAGATAATGCCAATGGATATGTGGTTGCCTTGATTGGTAATGGTGGTCGGACGGCTCCTTTGACTGATATAATTGCTGGTAGTGGTAACAATACTGGAAATGAAACATTTGCTACGCTGATACCTGGCATATTCAATGGTGTTCAGGCGCACAATAGTAGTCCTACTTTTCTTTTTAAAGATACAGCCATTCTTTGCTACGGTAGTTACTTTACTTATCAGTTTACAGCAGTGGATAGTGTTGATCATGATTCTATATCTTATTCTTTTGTTCCGGCAACAACTGCTTCAAATTCAGATAAGAATGTACCCCCTAATACTTTTTATTCACTAAACTACAATAAGCCTCTATATTCTGCAAACTCTCCTTTGGGAAGCGGTGTCACCATAAATCCTGCTACAGGACTAATTTCCGGTTATGCACCAAGTGCTACTGGACAGTATCTGATAAATGTTTGCGCCAAGGAATGGCGAAATGGGGTATTGATGGATTCTGTAGTGAAAGAAATGCAGGTTGAAGTTAATAATTGCACTATCAGTGGAGCAGAGTTAAAAAAAGTATATGTGAACTGTGATAGCTTAACCTTACCCTTCGAAAATTTATCTACAGCATCCAATATAAAAAGCTATTTATGGATTTTTGGAGACTCAACTAACGGCCAACCAAACATAAGCACGGATCCGCTCGCCACGCACACATACCATAATCCTGGTGATTACACCATGAGTCTTCAGGTAACAGTGGGAGATTCAACTTGCGTAGATAGAGTGCAAGCACAAGTGCATGTATATCCTGGTTTTAAGACTAAAATGAGCTATGTGGGGAGTTGTTATCAGAGTCCATTTACATTTACCGATGCCTCCACCACTACTCAAGGTAATGGCACTGTAAGTTGGAAATGGAGTTTTGGTGATGCATCTGCTAATGCAACTACTAATCCTGTAAATCACCAGTTTCCCCAACAATTGGGAAGTTACAAAGTGGTACTGTGGGATTCAACCGTCAAAGGTTGTGTTGGCACAGATACAGAAACAGTGGTGCTATCAGACAAACCTTATATTGGCATACCAAAATCGGATTACATCGTTTGTAGTAATCATGACACTGCCACAATTGAAGCTCAAATTGCACCTGGAGCATCCTTTAGTTGGTCACCTACCCCTAATGTTTATCCCGATTCAACAATGCCAGAAGTTGTTCCTACAGACAGTGTGGACACATACACAATTACAGTTAATGCACCCGGATGCTTAACTTCATCTACTGCGAGTATAAAAGTCCATCAGGTGCCTTATTTCGATGTAAGTTTTGTATCACCTGATACGATGCATGTATGTAGGAATGATCATATTACATTGACTCCAACTAGTAATTCGGCAGTTTATAGTTGGACGGAATCCGATAGTTTGCTCAATACTACCATAAATAATACTTTAACTAAAAGTGCTACAGTTACGCCTGTTAATGATACAACAGTTTATTATGTAACAGTCAATCCACCTGGTTGTCAAAAGACTGCTTCAATAACAGTATATACTTCTGATCCCCCAAAAATAACCTCTGTAGTTAGTGCAGCCCCTACTATTTGTTTTGGAGATTCGACTACACTTACGGCTACTATTCAAACAGACCCTGCGTCGGGTGCTTTTGTATCTTGGTCAAACTCAAAGGATGCAACAACCTTTAGTAATACGCTTACTCCCAAAGTTGCCCCAACTGATACTGCTACATATACAATAAAAGTTTATAATAGTACAACCTCGTATTGCTCCAAGCCTACATCTGCCTCTGTAATAGTAAATGTAGTACCAAACTCTTCTGTCACTTTTAGGGCGCATGATACAAGTGTTTGTAAGAAAGATACTTTTTCCCTTAATCCAATCAGTATCGCAAAGAATTATGCTTGGACTGAATCAGACGGATTAAAGACATTAAGTGATACTTCTTCAAAGAGCCCTAATGCTTTCCCATCTAGTGATTTAACGACTTATTATGTTATTTCAAACCCAGCTCTCTGTCCTAAGACGGATTCTATAAAGGTACATGCATCACCTTATCCAAAAGTGAAGATAACGACACCTGCACCTGCTATTTGTTTTGGAGACTCTACTACACTATCTGCTACAACTCCTGCACCTGCGGTCGCTTGGTCGCCTACTAATAGTGGACTGAGTAATTATAATATACTTACAACAAATGCAAGCCCTGCCAATACCACCCTTTATACAATAAGTGCGACCGATAAAACTTCGTTTTGCCCTAAAGCGGGTACGGATACCATAACAGTAACTGTGTTCCCACACGTGGATATACGTTTCAACGCAACAGATACGAATGTTTGTAAGAACGATAGTTTTTACTTGAATCCGATATGTAATACTATACACAATTTCGCTTGGAGTGAGTCTGATGGATTATTCACTTTGAGTGATTCTCTCACAAAGAATCCTAAAGTTAGTCCTCGTAGTGATTTGACTGTTTATCATATCAGGATTCTAAATCCTGAAGGACGCTGTGAAGATGGGGCTTCAATTAGAGTACATGCGTCACCATATCCTACATTGTCTATCATTAGTCCTGCTTCTAAGGATACCATTATTTGTTTTGGGGATACGGCAAAACTAGCTGTAGCACCTAAAGCAGCTTCTATTGTCTGGACCCCGGTAACTGGATTACTAAATAGTACCGCATTCTCCACCATAGCCACACCAACTACAACTACAAAATATAAGGTGACGGTAAAAGATACCTTCTATTGTACGAAAACAACCTCCGACTTTGTAACTATTTTCGTTCAGCCTCAGTTTGCAATTGGCGTGGTGAACGATTTGGGTAACGATTCGGCAATCGTGGTTCCTGGAGACTCTATAGGGCTACATGCTTTTGTAGTAGATTCCAACGCTAGTTTTATAGTTACTTATAAATGGACTGCGGTAGGATTGCCTAGTGATATAAAATACCTAAGTAGTAGTATCACTTCCGACCCTTATTTCAAACCTACAGACGCAGTATCTAAAGATAATTTACCTTATATACATTATACTGTCACAGCAACAAGCAAAGGCAGTTGTCATGCTTCTACCGATTATGCAGTAAAAGTATTCAATGCCCTTCCTGATTTATTGGTTCCAACTGTCTTCATCAATAATGGCAGAACCAGAATTTTAACACCTGTTCCAGTGGGAATAACCGAGGTATTATATTTCAGGGTCTATAATAGAATGGGTCAGTTGGTGTTTAGTACCACAGACTTGGGAAAGGGATGGGATGGGATGATAAACGGTTCGCCAGCAGATGCAGGTACTTATGTGTGGATGGCTCAGGGTAAAGATTACAAAGGCAAAATTCATCAGCCCCAAACAGGAACGGTGATATTGTTGCGCTAACAAAAAGACAAACTCTAGTTCAAAGGCTGTCAGTTAGATGAATACACATCTGATTGACAGCCTTTTTTTCTTGAAAGACCTATGTAATTGTTGTTACAATTTATATCAAAGCCTACTATTTCTATCAGCTTCTTTTTAGGATGAAAAATACACTATATTCTCTCATTGTTGGAATATATTTCAACTACTATCTGTCGCAGGATAGTGCAGGATAGTCGTTGTTTGTTAATCAATATTTTTGTTTCAGAAATTTTACAATGCTTTGCCATGCTACCTGGATTATTGTACTGTGTCCCAACATTACAAAGCACTTTATCTACAAATGAATAAACTTTGAAAAATACAGATTGGTTTTGCTGGTTAAGGTATGTGGATATGAGATTGTCATTTCTGCTGCTGGTTGTTTTGCTTCTCAACCAATCAACTTTTGCCCAAAACAATCAAAAGCAATCTGACCTATCAAAAATAGATTACGAACCTTTTGCAGATAATACTGGACATTGGTATTATGGATTTGACAAAACCCGAATGATTAATCCTTTGCCAGGCAAACCACGCTACAAGCCGACAGACCTTACAAACATTGGCGATAACATCATACTGTTTCAAAAAACAAATGGCGGCTGGGCAAAGAACTATGATGTGTTTGCGATATTGACTAATGAGCAAAAAGATAGTATCAGTGCAAGACGTAATGAATTGAATACCACTTTTGATAATGGGACCTGCTATACACAGATTGCAGCTTTAGCTATTGTTTATACTGTCACCAAACAAGAAAAGTACAAAGAAGCTGCATTAAAGGGAATAGATTATCTGCTAAAAGCGCAGTACCCCGACAATGGTGGCTGGCCTCAGTTCTATCCTCTGGAGTCTGATTACAGCAGGTGCATTACTTATAATGATGGTGCTATGATTGGCGTAATGGAATTGCTTAAGGATATATTGGATGGAAAACATCAATATGACTTTTTAGATGCCCAACACAGAAAGAGTATTGAAACTGCCTACCAAAAAGGGCTGGATTGCATCATCAAAACACAAATAAATGATAATGGCAAACCCACAGCCTGGTGCCAGCAATATGATGAAGTAACCTTGCAACCCGCTTGGGCCAGAAAGTTTGAGCCGCCTAGTATCTGTAATCAGGAGAGTGCCGATCTGGTACTGTTTCTAATGCGTATAACCAATCCTAGTAAGGAAGTGATTGATGCAGTGCAAAATGCAGTCGTTTGGTTTCAGGATTCAAGAATATTTAATACCAAGGTTAAAAAGATACCTGCCCCACAAATGGTTACCCCCTTCAGGGTCTCCACCTCTGATAGGGTAATAGTGATTGATAGCACGGCACCTCCCATCTGGACAAGGTATTATGAGCTAAAAACACATAAGCCTATTTTTTGTAACAGGGATAGCAAGATTGTTTATTCACTTGCAGAAGTTACGCGCGAAAGAAGGGATGGTTATTCATGGTATGGCTATGGACCTCAAAAAGTATTTAAGAAATATCCTAATTGGCAAAAACGTTGGGCACCAGCTAATAATATACTATCTAAATAAGAACCTTGCAATGAGAAAAGTTTGTATCGCCATAGTTATCACACTTTCCCTCACTGGGACGTTTGCACAAAAAGTGCCCATGTCACAGGATATGGCTGCTACGGTGATGAAAGTATGGCCAGATAGTTCTACTAGCGTTAAATGGGCTTATGAGCAAGGCGTTTTTATGAAAGGGATTGAAGAGTTATGGCTGCAAACAGGTGACAAGAAGTACTTTGATTATATCCAGCATTATTTAGATCATCTGATTGCTGAAGATGGCTCCATCAAAGGATATAAAGAAGAGGATTATAACATAGATAACATCTTGTTAGGCAGAGAAGTTCTTTTACTCTATCAGAAGAAAGGGGATGCAAAGTATTTGAAAGCGTTGCAAATATTGAGACATCAACTTCAAAATCAACCTCGTACCAACGAGGGGGGATTCTGGCATAAGAAACGTTATCCGTACCAGATGTGGTTGGATGGGTTGTATATGGGCGAACCTTTCTATGCAGAATATGCGACTGCTTTTAAAGAAGAAAAAGATTTTGATGACATAGCCAATCAGTTTATTTACATGGAGCATCATGCTCGTGATGAAAAGACGGGATTGTTGTATCATGGGTGGGATGAAAGCAAAAAAGAAAGCTGGTCTGACCCTATCACAGGATTGTCCAAGAATTTTTGGGGAAGGGCTGATGGATGGTATGCAATGGCTTTGGTGGATGTGTTGGACAAAATGCCAGCCAGTCATTTAAAAAGAAAAACGCTTGTTGCGATACTTAACCGATTAGCTATAGCAATTGCTAATTATCAAGACAAGGCATCTGGACTTTGGTATCAGGTGCTGGATAAAGCGACCGAAAAGGGAAACTATCTGGAGGCTTCTGCTTCCTCTATGTTTGTTTATGCATTGGCAAAAGGAGTGCGGAAAGGTTATTTGTCGCATAAGTATGGAGCAATAGCTGAGAAAGGATATCAAGGAATTATCAACAAGTTTATTGAAGTAGATAGCAACGGACAAATGAATTTAAATGGTACAGTAAGTGTTGCTGGTTTGGGAGGGACACCTTATCGTGATGGCAGCTATCAATACTACCTGAGCGAAAAAGTGGTACAAAATGATGCGAAAGGGGTGGGTGCCTTCCTGCAGGCTGCAATTGAAATGGAGAAAAGGATAGCTAAGTAGGTACTAATTGGGAATAACAAGTTAGGATTAATACAAGGGTATAAAAACAAATATATAAGGATGCAGTCACAGTTAACAAAACGGTTCTCAACGAAAACAGGGATAGTACTATTGATGCTGCTATTTATGTCATTTATTGTCCCACAACCAAGGATTACTATCTGGATGATTGGGGACTCAACCATGGCAAAAAAAGAAGCGAAAGTCTATCCGGAAACAGGTTGGGGGATGGAGTTGGGTAACTTCTTTGACAATAGCGTCTTAATAGAAAATCGTGCATTGAATGGGCGTAGTACCAAGTCTTTTATCAACGAAAATCATTGGCAGCCTGTACTTGACAATATTAAAGAAGGGGATTACGTATTTATAGAGTTCGGTCATAACGATGAGAAAATAGATAAGCCTGCTGTAGGCACTTCAATAGAAGTATTTAAATCGAATCTTGTAAGATTTGTTCTGGAAACGCGCGGAAAAGGTGGAATACCTGTTCTTTTAACCCCTATTACAAGACGTAGTTTTAAAGAGGGTACACTGACTGAAACGCATGGACTTTATCCTGCTGCCACCATCAGTGTCGCAGATTCATTGAAAGTTCCTTTAATTGATATGCTGGCCAAGAGTAAAAAGGTAGTAGCAGATTTGGGCGATGAACCTTCTAAGGCTCTCTACAATTACGTAGAAGCTGGAGATGTAAACTATCCCAATGGCAAGAAAGATGATACCCATCTTAGTCCGGTTGGGGCAAAGAAGATTGCCTCATTGGCAGTACAGGGTGTGGTAGAGTTAAAACTGGATCTTGCAAAAAGGTTATTGAAGTAATGAAATAAAAGGCTGTTTTAAACAATAAAAATAAAGAACGTGATTTTATCTAGAGAGAATTTGGTTAATGTAACTGTTGAAGGGGTAAAGAAACCTCAAGAACATATATTTAATCTTCCTGAAAAAGTATTGCAATTCGGTACGGGTGTATTGCTACGTGGATTGATTGATGACTACATCGACAAAGCCAACCGTTCTGGCATATTCAACGGACGGGTAGCTGTGGTTAAAAGTACCAGCACTGGCGGAACAGATGCTTTTGCACAACAAAATGGTTTGTACACGCACCTGATAAAGGGAATTGATAATGGCAATAAAGTTGATGAAATTGTAATCAATTCGTCTATCAGTAGGGTATTGGCAGCAAGCGATGATTGGGAAGAAATCTTGAAGATTGCGGCCAGCAAGGACTTACAGATCATTGTGTCTAATACAACCGAAGTAGGTATTACCTTACTCGCTGATGATAAAGTGAATGCAACACCGCCAAAGTCTTTCCCTGGTAAACTACTAGCTGTCTTGCTAAAGCGTTTCGAAACATTTGGCGGTTCTTTAGATAGCGGTCTGGTAATCGTTCCTACAGAACTATTGGTAGATAATGGCAAGAAACTAAAGGGCATCGTAACACAATTGGCCGTCAACAACCAACTGAGCGAAGACTTTATCCATTGGCTAGAAAGTGAAAGTGATTTCTGTAGCTCTTTGGTAGATCGTATTGTTCCTGGTACACCTTCTGCTGCCGACAAACAAACCGCGATAGAATTGCTTGGCTATACGGATGAGCTGATGATTATGAGTGAATGCTATAGGTTATGGGCAATTGAAACAAGTAGTGAGCGTTCCAAATCAATCCTTTCCTTTAGCAAGGCAGATGAGGAGGGAGTGGTGATTGTACCTGACATTAATAAATTCAGAGAATTAAAGCTGAGGCTTTTAAATGGTACACATACCTTCTCATGCGCTTTGGCTATTGTTGGGGGCTTTGCAACGGTTAAAGAGGCCATGGCAGACAATACGTTCAATCGTTTCATCACAGGCATTGCCAATAAGGAAATGTCTCCGGCCATACTTACAAAGGATATTACATTGGATGATACCGAAATATTTGTGGGCAAAGTACTAGATCGGTTCCGTAACCCATTTATTGAGCATCTATGGTTGAGTATCTCTGTTCAGTACACGTCTAAGATGAAGAGCCGCAACTTGCCTGTTCTCGAGAAATATTATGTGTCCCAAGGCACTCCTCCTGCTTATATGGCATTGGGATTTGCTGCCTATATCTTGTTTATGAAGAGTGAAAAGGATGCAGACAATAAGTATAAAGGAACCTTGCATGGTAAGCAATACGTAATTACGGATGACTTCGCAGCTATTTTAAGTGAACATTGGAATGGTAAAGAACTTTCCGCAGTTGTGCATGCAGTACTGAAAGATACCACTCTTTGGGACAAGGATCTAACTTCTTACCCTGGGTTTGAGTATGCCGTTTCCCTCGCATTGGAATCCTTGGTGAACAAGGGGTTTGCCTCAACTGTAAACGCATTGTAATATTTTTAAATCATAATAACGCCTAAATTAAAAGACATAGAATGAGAAAGTTTTTAGATGAGAATTTCTTGCTGAACAGCAAGACGGCAGAAACCCTGTACCACGAGTATGCGAAGAATATGCCCATTATCGATTACCACTGTCACTTGCCGCAACAACAGATTGCCGAGGACAAGAACTTCGATAATTTAACACAGATATGGTTGTATGGCGATCACTATAAGTGGCGTGCAATGCGCACTAATGGTGTAAACGAAAAGTACTGTACAGGGGATACTACCGACTACGAAAAGTTTGAGCAGTGGGCTGCCACCGTTCCGTACACACTACGCAATCCTTTGTACCATTGGACGCATCTTGAGTTACAACGCTACTTTGATGTACACGAGATATTAAATGCTTCTTCTTCAAAACGGATTTATGAAGAATGTTCAGAAAAGCTACGCTCCAAAGAGTACAGTGTAAAGAACTTGCTACGTAAAATGAATGTGGCTGCCGTTTGTACCACGGACGACCCTGTAGATAATCTGGCCTATCATCAGCAGATAAAAGATCAGGGGTTTGAAATCCCCGTACTGCCTGCATTCCGCCCCGATCAGGCAATGAATGTGAGTGATGCGGCCAAGTTTATTGCATATACCAAAAAGCTAGAAGCAGCTTCCAACATAAGCATCAGCAACTTTGCAGACTTTGTGAAAGCAATCAGAAACCGTCATGATTTCTTTGCGTCTATGGGGTGCAATGTCAGCGATCACGGTATCGAGGAGTTATATGTAGACAATTATACCGAGGCAGAAGTTGCCGCCATCTTCTCGAAAGTTTATGGTGGAAAAGAATTGAGTGCCGAAGAGCAAAGCAAGTTCAAGAGTGCCATGCTACTGTTCTTTGCCGAACTGGATCACGAAAAAGGCTGGGTACAGCAATTTCACCTAGGGGCACTACGTAATAACAATGGCCGTATGCTGGCCACATTGGGTCCGGATACAGGCTTTGACAGTATCGGTGACTTTCAGCAAGGACGCTCTCTTAGTACTTTCCTCAGCAGATTGGATACAAACAATAAACTCACCAAGACAATTATATACAACCTCAATCCTGCCGACAATGAACTGTTTGCAACCATGATTGGCAACTTCAATGATGGCACTACTCCCGGAAAAGTACAGTGGGGAAGTGGTTGGTGGTTCCTGGATCAGAAAGATGGAATGACCAAACAAATGAATGCCCTATCCAATATGGGACTTCTAAGCCGCTTTGTAGGGATGTTGACGGATAGCCGCAGCTTCCTCTCTTTCCCAAGGCATGAATACTTTAGACGTATTCTTTGCAACCTTTTTGGAGAGGAAATAGAAAATGGTGAATTGCCTAATGATATTGCATGGACAGGTAAAGTAATACAAGACATCAGCTACCACAATGCCAAAAACTACTTTGGTTAT
>Ga0208741_10000523_pt1 | contig 17898 bp, 17 predicted proteins | sample CryBogCBE03Jun09_FD_184576 | JGI IMG/M metagenome (GOLD analysis project Ga0208741, IMG submission 184576) | Freshwater microbial communities from Crystal Bog, Wisconsin, USA - CBE03Jun09 (SPAdes) | ecosystem: Environmental > Aquatic > Freshwater > Lake | place: Crystal Bog, Wisconsin, USA...
GTTTATTGGATGTATTGGATGATTGCGATCGTGCAGAGAAACAACTACAATCTAATGCAGATATTGCTGTGCAAAAAGAAGGGATTCAACTTGTTTTCAATAAAATAAGAAGCACACTTCACGGAAAAGGCGTGAAGGCGATGGAGAGCATCCACACAGAATTTGATGCAGAAAAACATGAAGCCATCACTGAAATACCTGCTCCTACGGAGAAATTAAAAGGCAAAGTATTGGACGAGGTGATGAAAGGCTACTACCTGAACGATAAAATAGTGCGATTTGCAAAAGTAGTGGTAGGGAATTAAGAACAGGATGCAAGTTACTGGTTGCTAGATTCTGGTACAGGTAACTAGCAGCAGTCAACTTTAGGCCTGCTCAATTATTAAACATATTTTTTTTATGAAGAGAGATTACTACGAAATATTGGGGGTTTCCAAAACTGCTTCTGCGGATGAAATAAAAAAGGCATACCGCAAAGTGGCGATGCAATATCACCCCGACAGAAACCCTGGCGACAAAGCCTCCGAAGAAAAGTTTAAGGAAGCTGCGGAAGCTTATGAGATATTAAGTGATGCCGACAAAAAAGCCAAATACGATCGTTTCGGACATCAGGCTTTCGGTCCAGGAACTGGTGGTGGTGCCCGTGGAGCATCTAATATGGATGATATTTTCAGTCAGTTTGGTGACATCTTCGGCGATGATGCTTTTGGAAGTTTCTTCGGTGGTGGAAGAGGTGGTAGCCGTGGTGGTGGTGGAGCGAGGGCAAGAGGTCAACGCGGTAGTAACCTCCGCATCAAAATGAAGCTTACTCTAGAGGAAATTGCAACAGGCGTTACAAAGAAGGTTAAAGTAAAAAAGAATGTCGTCTGTAATACTTGTAGTGGTAGTGGTGCAAAAGATAAAAACAGTGTACAAACCTGCCAAACTTGTCACGGCAGCGGACAAGTAAAAAGAGTTACGAATACTTTTTTGGGGCAGATGCAAACCGTTACAGCTTGTCCTACTTGTCATGGTGAAGGACAAACCGTTACAGCAAAATGTACTTCTTGTCGTGGTGAAGGAAGGGTGTATGGTGAAGAAGAAATAAGCATAGATATCCCCGCAGGAGTACAAGAAGGTATGCAACTGAGCATGAGTGGTAAAGGAAATGCTGGAGAAAGGGGAGGAGCCAATGGCGATTTGATTATTCAGATAGAGGAAGAATCTCACCAAGAACTACATAGGGATGGGCTGAATGTTGCTTACGACTTGTACATTTCTTTCCCAGATGCAGTATTTGGTACCAGCGTTGAAGTCCCAACGATTGACGGACGCGCCAAGATTAAAATTCCCGCAGGTACACAAAGCGGTAAGATATTCAGGCTTAAAGGCAAGGGTTTCCCAGAAGTACAAGGATATACTAAAGGAGACCAGTTAGTTTATGTAAATGTTTGGACGCCGCAAGATTTGAATAGCGATGAGAAGGCAATGCTTGAAAAGCTAAATGCAAGCAGTAATTTCAAACCAAGACCCGACAAAAACAATAAGAGTTTCTTTGAAAGAGTAAAAGAAGCTTTTAATTAGAATCATCAATAGTCGGATATTTATAATATTTCGATTTGACAATAGAAAATAAGATATAGAATCCCTTTGAAGTGCAAGTACTTCAAGGGGATTTTTGTTTTTATTCCCCTTAAAATCGCTGCTTTAAATAAAATATTGGAATATAAAGAAGTATGTTGCAACATCAAGCACAGTAAATTGGACTTTCTCCTTTAAACCCTTCTGTACTTTACAGTCTATTTGCAAGTTGGAGATTAACCACAAAGAACACAATGGTTTTCACAAAGAGACACAAGCAGTTAAAATATTATGTTCTTTGTGTTTCACTCTTAGTGTACTCCGTGGTTGAATTATTTATTTTTATTATTATAACGATGGCTTTTATGACACCACACAAATTGATTGCTGCCCTACTTGTTTCTCTTGTTTTATCGCAATGGAATGCTTCCGCACAAACCCATTCCTATTATCAGGAACCTACCTGGAAGCCTAGGGGTGTTTTACCTTACGAAGATGCTATTAACAATAACTTCTGGCCAAAATCGCCGGAGGTAAAGCTTAGTTACAACGACCCAACTTTCGACAATAGTCGCCTCTCCGAAGTGCCTGCGCCAGGTGTTTATCCTCGCGTATTGCTCACCCCAAAAGATGTGGATGCTATCCGTAACAAAGTGGCTTTGGGCGATAAAGCCCCTCTCGCTTTCCGCAGCATGTGGCAACGGGTAACGAATAGCAAGAGTGCTTTTTATGCATTGGTCACCAAAAATGATGCGCTAGGGAAGCAGTTGGCAAAGGAGTTAGTGGCGAAGATTAAAAGCCTCGACCCGAAGATTACTGCCTTAGATAAACAATCGGACAGGGACAACCTATGGTCTGCAGAGCGTTCGGTGGTGGCTTCTGGCAACCCCGATCCTCCTAGTGAGATATGGGATTTGTTGGATTATGATTACCTGCACGACTGGATGACACCCGAAGAACAACAGGCTGCCAATGATATTATTGCCCGCATCTGCAAGCACCGTATCTCCAACTTTATGATTGTACCCGACCACATGATGATTAATAATCATGAAGGTTTTGGGATGGAATATATACGTTTGATGCTGTTGATAGAAGGTCAGAAAGGTTTCGACCAGAAGCTGTTTGACCTCGCTTGCCATAAGGCTAATTCTATGCTAAGCTGGTACTTAGATAAGGATGGCATGTGCTATGAATCTATCAAAGGCTGGTTGAATATTGCAGCTTTCACAGCGGTTGGGCTGCGTCAAAGGAACTTGTTGATGCACGACCACTTGCAAGCCAAGATGAATTTCTTTAGGGCAGCCATCCGTTGGGAAGATGGCGTATGGCATATCCGTGATGAGATGCGCGCTTCAGCCTTCCACGTTATCTGGATGATGCACTACTACCATCCCAAAGATGAATCCATCGATTTCTTGTATCAATCCACCTTTTCCACGCATCCTTTCCTCACAGCTCCCAATGCTAAATGGCCGAATCCGGTGGGTATCTGCAATGAATTATTGTTGTTATATGCCGATGAAGGCATCGTGAATAATGGTAAAAAGATTGACTGGACGGAGCAGGAAAACATCAATCGCCTGCACCTTCCTACCACTTGGCAGGATAGTATGCGTGGCTATGTGGATGTACGTAATAGCTGGAAGAAAGAAGATTTGCATGTTGGTTTTGTATGTAAACAAGACTTCTTTTATGGTGGTCACGAAGGTTCGGAAAATAACAGGCTTACCCTTTGGAAAGATGGCGTCAACTGGATTCAGGATAACAATATGTTGGCTACCAAAGCTACTTTCTTACAGAATATGCTCACCATTGATGGTAAGGGTTGTCATTGGCCACCTGCACCGGGAACTTGGTTAGGTATTCACGAGACTCCAACCGGCGTTGTGGCTGTGGGTGATGGTAAAAATGGCTATTCGTTTTATAAGAGTATGCAGGTGCATCCATTGGCGTTTCCTTCGGCAAAGATTCCTTATTACGCCCCGTTTGCAGAGGGCAATTTCGATTTAGACAGGAACATTCAGGTTGCTTTTCATCCGGGAACAATTCGTTATACTGATGGCTTTGAACATACCGATTATGGTCCATGGAGTGCCGAGACAAGGCTTGTAGAAGGATACAGACCATGGAATACAATGGAGCAGGCCTACAGAACGGTGCAGGTTGCCAAAGGAGATAATCCTTACGTGTTGGTAATTGATGATGCCAAGAAAGATAACCAGTTGCACCAGTTCGATTGGAATATATCCGTACCTGTAGATGCGGTGTTGGCGGATGTGGCTACGCCCGAAGTGCAGTTTCAGAATACAGAACCTTCCGACAACCGGATGGATGATATTGTGTTGGCCAAAGGTGATATTGCAAAAGATGCCAAGACCGGTAAGTTGTTATTAAAGAAAGGTGATCCCCTTTGTTTGATACGGGTATTGTGGCGCAAGACCGACTATGGTTTCCCGGTACCAAAACTGGAAAAGTTTGAAGGTTATGCACTGGTCACTATTCCTGCAAGGGCAGTCTCGCCAGAGTTTAAAGAATTGGTGTATCCGTATAAATACGGAGAGGAAGTGCCTAAAACAACCTGGAACAGGGATAGAACACAGTTGACGGTGGAGTTTAAGAACCAGAAGGACGTTTATAACTATACTACCACCGATGGCGGACGTACTGTATTTGAATTAAAAAGAAATGGCAAGGCAGCAGAAGTTAGTATGGCTAAACCTGCAAGACCCAACCTGATTGTAAGAGGTGAAACCTTTAATCAGAATGATTTACGCTACACCCGCAATGCAGACAAAGTGCCTACCTATCTGGTTTGTGATAGCCTGAATGTGCAGTTGCAACGTGTGGCAGCCCCAGCACAGATTCATTACACATTGGATGGTACAGAACCTACTGCTACTTCTCCTTTGTATGAAAGGAATATGGTGGTGAAAAACAGTTGTACCCTGAAGGCTAAGACTATAGATGCTACTTGGTCGGCAGGTACACAAGAGAGTGAAACATTCACTGCTAAGTTTGTAGCTACACCTGCAGAGGCAGGAATAACCAAAGAATTGAAAGGACAAGAAGGGGCTTTAACTGCAAGGGTTTATGAAATAAATACAAAGCTATATAATGACAAGGGCTTCTTTGATGCAAAAAAAATCATGATGCCTGATGTAACCAAGGAGAAGCCAATAATGACTACAGCTACCAATGGTTTTGATTTGCCTGAGGTTACTCCAACCCATCCATTAGAGGAACAATGCAAAGGCTTCTATCGTTTTAGTGGTTATTTCTATGCTAAAGAGAAGGGAATTTATACGTTTGATGTTAATTCTTGTGGACCAGTATTGTTTGATATCGGTAAACAAACGGTAATAGAAGCTACAGGTTTATTCCACCAGAACCAAGCGCACCGCAAGGGAGAAGCATCCTTGGATAAGGGTTGGCATTACCTGAACCTAGTCGTTTGTGACCCCTTATTCTGGAATATTAATAGCCTCGACCCCATGCCATTGGAAGTTACTTATGGTATTAATGGTGGGGCGTTTCAGGCTGTGAATGAAGCGGAGTTATTAGCTGATAATGAAGATAATGATGCTGTTGGCACTTCCTCGTCTATTAAATCTATAATATCATTATCTAATGTTCCTCTACTAGAACCTGGTCTTGATTTGAATGTATATGACCGTTCTGGTAAGCGTAGGGATAATGACTTCTTAGATATAGATAACGCTACCCCTATTCATAGTGAGCGTACTACCATCATGGAAGCTACCAGTAGCCGCAATACAGTAAGGGTGTACAATGCATATTTCTATGCACCAATGGCAGGAGTTTACACCTTCAAATTGCCTATGCGTAATGGGGAATCAGGCCCATTGGGTGCGTTGCAGGCAAGTTGCCAGAATCAGTTGAAGTTAGATAATCAAATCATCGCACAACGTGGGGTTTATGGTCGTTATTTGAATGGAAATGTTAGTTTAGACCAAGGCTGGCACACCATTTCCCTTCGTTATGGTCCTAGTGAACCTACCTGTAAAGTGGTGTTCCCTGATGGACAGATTGTTTCCCTAAATGGCGATAATCTATCAAGGCCTTCATTTGTTTCTATCCTTCCCGAAGGAAAACCAACTGCATTGACCTTGTATGAAATCTATAACTCCACCAAGTTTGCCCTCGATTTTAAAGGAGATAAGAAAGCAGAGATACATTATACTTTGGATGGAACGGTTCCTAGTGCTAGTTCACCAGTTTATACTGCACCATTTACTTTGAATAAAACAACCACCATCAATGCCTCGGTATTTAGTAATGGAAAAGCAGTTACCCTTCCTGCTAAGATGGAGGTTAAGTTGGTGAAGATACCCGAAGCAGGCTCTTTGGGCAAGGTCGATTTCAGCAAGTGGGATGGCAGTATGGGTGATTATCCTATTGATGGGGCGTACAAGATTTGGGTAGCTCCTAGTTCCTCCGTAGCAGCAGGTATGCACAGTAATAAAGCATTGTCTTCGCAAGCGGTGGAAACAGAAACTGCTAAATTGGTAGATGTAAATGTTTCTCGTCCGGCAATAAAAGCAGCTTTTAAACTGTACGACCTAAAGATGCGGGAGAATGCGTTGACGATTGCCATCTGGTTTAAGACAGATGAAAAGAACGGTAAACTATTCAGTAAGGAAGGATATACCGCCTTTGGCAAGAGCTACAAGACGGTATCCTGCGAGATTAGTAATGGCACTTTACGTGCAGGCCCAACCAGATTATCAGGTGGGAAAGTAGCAGCTGGTCAGTGGCAGTTTGTGGTACTCAGCATCAATGAAAATGAAGCAGGATTGTACCTTAATGGCGAACAAGTTGCCAAGGGAATTGGATCTAAAGATATTGCTACCGATGCGTTGGATTTCTTTGTTGGTCACCCAGCCATCATTGATAACTTCCAATTGTTCGACAGATTATTGCAACCTGAGGAAGTGAAGCGTTTGTATGATGCGGGGAAGTAGATGCTAGTTATGAGTTATGAAATATGAAATATGAGATATGAGATATTAGTTGAAACAATCTACTTTAACTACTATCTAATTCTCCTATTTTTGCTCGTATGAAGTTTGTTCGGTCATTACTATTAATCATTATAATGATGGTGTTCTGCTTTCAGCAGTGGGCTGTGATTATTGCGTTTAAGTGCAACCAACCCTTCATTTCCAAGAACTTATGCGTTAACCGAAAGAAGGTAAATAGTTGCTGTAAGGGTAAATGCTATTTGGGTAAACAACTTCAAAAGGATACAGATAACAGTACTGAGGCTAAGGCGCCTGTTAAATATAAGGTGGAGGTATTTAATGAAGCTTTTAGTTCCTTATCCTTCAATAGAACTATCACTGCGATTGATTTATTATTACTAGCCAATATCCAACACTTCCATCCTCAACAGTACAATACTTCTACTTATCATCCACCGGATGTGGTTTCCTGATTCTGCTTAAAAAAGTTTCCAAAGGATCAGATGGGGATTCATTGGCATCGAGTTGGTCTTCAATGCGACCGAGTAGGCATTCATCACGACAGAGTAGGCGTTCAATGGCATCGAATTGGTCTTCAATGCGACCGAGTGGGCGTTCATTACGATTGAATTGGCATTCATTGGCATCGAGTTGGTGTTCAATACAATCGAATTGACCTTCAATGACATCAACAGGGTAAACATTAGAAAACAAAGGATAATCATCATTTTAATTATAACTAAATAATCTATCAATGAAAAAAATATTAATAACAATAATTGCAATAGTAATCACCTTTAACAGTTTTGCCTGCCCTATTTGTGGTTGTGGCGGTGGCAACCTTTATATGGGTCTGATGCCCGACTTTAAGAGTAAGTTCTTTGGATTCAGGTATAACTATTCCGATTATCATACGCAGTTGGCCAGTGATATTACCCAACATAGCAACAATTACTACAACTCCATTGAGCTTTGGGGTGGTTACAACATTAACAGAAAGTTGCGCGTGATGGCATTTGTACCATATTATATCAACAAACAAATAGATGATGATGGCATCACCAACACCAATGGCTTGGGGGATATTTCGGTGATGGCACAATACAATATCTGGCAAAGCATCACTCCGCTTAATAATAACAAAGCCATCAAACAACAACTCTGGATTGGTGGAGGGTTGAAAATTCCTACAGGTACTTTTAAGGTAGATCTTGCTGACAGCTCTACGACGCTGTCGGATATCAATGCGCAATTGGGTACCGGTAGTACAGATTTTATCTTGAATGGGCAGTACAACTTGCAGTATGGCAGGTTTGGCGTGAATGTATCTGCCAACTATAAGATGAACACGGAAAACAGTGACAAATATCAATATGGCAACAAGTTCTCCAGTAACTTATTGGCATTTTACCACTTAGGAAGTCATCATTATGCTATTTCACCCAATGTTGGGTTAGGTTATGAACATACGGGTTCTAACAAGTTGCAAGGAGAAAAGGTACAATTTACTGGCAGCCATTTGGTGACAGCGATTGCAGGTGTAGAATTAAGTTATAAAGCAATAGGATTTGGGGTAAATGTACAGTTGCCAGCCAATCAGGACTTTGCAGAAGGACAAACAGAACTCAAGATGAAAGCAATGGCACATTTGTCTTATTCGTTCTAGGAAGTGAGTGGGGGAGCAGTGAGTAGTGAATTACAATTCGCTACTCACTTTATTAAAAGACAATTTTTTCAAGGTCTTAAAGAACCGATAATTCAATAATACGGCGGAGAATGTTAATCCTGTTACAAAGCCCGTCCAGATGCCTGTAACGCCTAAGTGCATTGGAAAGGCCAGCAGATACCCTACAGGAATACCAATGCCCCAATAGGCAATTGCCACGTAAATGGTTGGTCTGACCACATCCTTTACACCACGGCAAAGACCTACCCCAATTGCTTGTGTAGCATCGGAAACCTGGAATATGGCTGCAAATACCAGTAACATTTTGGCAGTAGGGATTACAACTGTATCGCGAGTAAATACATAAGGCAGATAATCTCCCAACAATACCATAAACAGCGCAGCCAATATACCATACACCAGCCCTGTAAGTGCAGTAGACCTTCCCACAAGTTTCAGTTGATTGAGTTCTCCTTTACCATAGGCATCACTTATGCGGATAGAGCCAGCCATAGAAAATCCTAGTGCGACCATAAAAGTAGTAGAGGCACAGTTGAGGGCTATCTGGTGTGCCGCCTGTGGAACAGCCCCCAACCATCCCACCATTATCCCAGAAACGGAGAATGCCCCCGACTCCATACTATATTGCAAACTACTAGGGATGCCAATACCCAACATCTCTTTGATAGTAGCAGAACGTAGTTGCCAGGCCTCCTTTCTGTGACTGATAAACGGTTCAAATACTTTGTGCTTCGTCACCACTACAATCATTGCGATTGCCAGAAGCAAACGGGAAATGAGCGTAGCAAGTCCTGCACCACTGATGCCCATCGCTGGTAAACCACAATGTCCGTAGATGAATAGCCAGCACAAAAAAGCATTTAGGGGCAAAGAAAGCAAAGACAACGTCATGGCTGTTTGGGTATATTGCAAACCATCGGAGAAGTTTTTACATGCAGAGAATATCATCATCGGGATGAGCGAATATCCCATGATAATCATATAGTTTTTGGCTAATGCGGCAACCTCTGGGTCTTGTCCCATCTGAGGAAGAAATACCGAGACAAGGTGTACAATTACTGCCAGTGCAATCCCTGATACAATACTAAGCATCCAGCCATTGAACAAAATATGAGAAGCTTTTTGATGATTGTTTTGTCCATTGGCAATTGCCACCAGAGGAGTTACCGACATAATCAATCCAATGCCTACTACCAGTGGTATGGCAATTACATTCACTACAAGCGATGCAGCAGCCAACTGTTTGTAGCCCAAGGAACCAATCATTGCGGTATCTATCAAGCCATAAGCTACCTGTGTGAGGTTGCCCAAGATGAGGGGGATGGCAATGCTAAGTGTTATTTTAAAAGAATGCTTCAAAAGGAAGTTATGAGTTATGAATTATAAGTTATGAGTTGTATCCGAGGTGAATTTGTTGTGCAATTCCAACACTTGTGGTATCAACAGCCGTTGTTCATCATTGATAATCACATAATCGCAGAGTCTCATTTTAATGTCTTGTTCTATTTGCTTTCCCATTCTGTTCAGTACCTCCTGACGGGAAATATCATCGCGTTGCATCACTCTTTTGATACGTAAAGCATCGGGGGCCTGTACACCAATGATAATATCCAGATTGCCTGCTGTACCCGCTTCAAACAGGAGAGCGGCTTCTTTAATGCAATAAGGGCTTGTTTGTGTTGCCATCCACTCTTCTGCCGCTTTGATAGTGGCAGGATGTGTTAGATTATTCAGTAGCTCAAGTTGATACTTATCTTTAAAAACAATATCAGCTATGTATTTCTTGTTCAGTTTATCTCCAATATATGACTCCTCGCCAAATGCTTTTTTAATTGAAGCTACAAGCACTTTGTCTTCCTCCATAATTCGTTTGGCAACAATGTCAGCATCAAACACAGGTATGCCAAGCGTTTTAAATACCTGTGCCACGGTACTCTTGCCGCTACCTATCCCACCTGTGAGTCCTACTTTTATCATACTAATAGATTACTGTTACAAGCTCAACAAAAGTCCAACTTATCTTCATTCAAACAAAAATCCCAAATTACATCATGCAATTTGGGATTTCCGATGGTCTTACACCCAATCTTATTTAGCAACAGTCACTGTAGCCGGTTTGTTTATTGCAACTGTCATATCCATACTGATGGCACTCTTTTCAATCTTCAAGTAACTACCTGGATTTACTTCAATTTGCAAAGTCCCATCTTCATTTATCTTATAGATAGTTGCATGTATGCCAGCATTGGTAACAACCTTTGCTCCCTTTTGCAACTCATCTATAAACTTCTTTTGTTCTTTTGCTTTTTGAGCCTGTGGTCTGATCATAAAGAACCAGAATACCAGTATAATTCCTCCCATCAACACCAACTGAATTGAGCCTCCTTGTTTAGGATCTCCACCTGCCATTAACATTACATTTAAAAGTGTCATCTTTTTTGTTTTATTGTTTAATTATTAATTTACTTTTTCTCTTTCGGCAACACTATCTTATCGCCCGGTGCGCCATTTACAAATCCTGTGAACACAAGAAATTTCTCTGTTCCATTACTGGTATTGGTAGACACGATGATTGTTTTATGAATATCTCCACCGCCATGTATTTTCTTGCTGTCAAATGCACCAGTCACCCATCCTTCGCCACCCGGTGCAATAGGTTCTTTGGTAAAATCTGCTACTGTGCAACCACAACCTGGTCTTGCATTGGTAATAATCAGTGGTTTATTGCCCGTATTCTTGCATCTGAACTTCACTTGCGCCTTCTCGCCCATGTTGATGGTTCCAATGCTCACCAATGTATCAAGCCATTGCACCGTTGTGTAATTAGCCGTGTCGGACTCTGCTTTCTTTTGTAAAACTTCGTTTGCACTATCCTTACAAGAAGACAATGCCAGCAATAAGACCGATAATGATAAGATAGATAATAGTGTTTTCATTGTTTTATGTGTTTAATACAATTAATAACCTGAATTTTATCTCGCTTGTTTAAAATCTATTTTGTTGAGCTTTCCAGCTGCCAACAGTTCTTTGTGAATACTATCCAGGATACCGTTTACAAAGTGTCCGCTCTGCTCGGTACTATATTCCTTCGCTATATCAATATATTCATTGATGGTTACTTTGGTTGGGATAGTATCAAAATATAAAAACTCCGCAATCCCCATCTTCATCAACACCAGATCGATAGATGCAATCCTTTCCGAATCCCAGTTCTGCAGTTTAGGCTTGATGGTATCCAGTAGGTATTCGCGCTTGTTGTAGGTGGTGATGAGAAGTAATTTTGCAAATTCCCATTTATCTGGTGAAATCACTTCCTGAAAGTTATACGCAACAGGTTTAGAGATATAATTATTAACCAGTTGATCCAACATTTCGCAGTCATCGTCCCAGTTATTAAAGTGTTCCTCCAGGTGAGAGGTAAAAACTTCATCGGGCAACAAGATATCCGTGAATATGAACCTGATAATATTCTTTTCAGTGTTTTTATCACGGCTCTTCTCCAAGATGTATAACTGATATTCCGAACTTTCCAGAAGCTTGTTATAAGCACGTTTCAACAAGTCTTCATTTACAAAACGCTTTGGTTTCAGTCGCTCCAATGCTTTTACAAAAGAGGCGTCTTCCAATAGCTGCCAAAGAACGTGATTGCCCGAAAGCTTTGTATTTACATTTAAGTCTGCCTCTGTGGGCAAGTGTTTACTAGATTTTTTGACTGAATCAGTCTCGGCATACTTTGCAACTTCTGTTAGAAAGTAAAGTAAGTAAACGAATAAATCTCTTGTACTATCAAAACTTTTTTGCAACTCTACAACAGGTGTCTTGATGGCAGTTTCTCCGTTGGAGGCGTCCATCATATACAACAGTTGCATTACTTTTACCCTAATGTTCCTTCTGCTTATCATTCAATAAAGAGCTTTATGTCTACGGCGGCGAAGATAGGGGAAATGAAAACCTTTCGTTTACCAAACCTCCTTCCAGCACAAAAATTAAACAAAGCGTTTACACATAAGGTACTTAGAGAATCTATCTGATTTTTGTTTTATAAATAATGAGGAATCATTTTTTGGCAGAAGGTGTTGTGCAAAAAACAGCAGCTAACGAGCAGGTGTTTGGGAAGGTGCTTGAAAGGAATGTTCTGCTCAGCTAGTGCTTAAATAAAGCATAATTGCTGAATTACTTCCGTCCTTTATATTTACTAAACACTTTTGTTGGTGGGCAGTGCTAAAGTCAGGAAATTGAAATTGTATTTTCCCTTGTATCAATACAGAATTTGATTCCTTCAAGAAAGTCAATTCCAAGTAGTCCATTATAATCTGAATAGATACCGTGAGCTAAGAAGTCATAAACCTGAACCTGAAATTTCTCTTTTGTCAAACCGAGAGAAGAAAATACATTAACCTCAAAAATTTCTGTCTCAATAATTCCGTTTGCAGTCTCAATTTCAACTGTCCCAATGTTGTCTTTAAGGTCATATCCTAAAAGATACAAGGCATTACTGTCGATAGTAGTATTTGTTGCTCCTGTATCTAAAATCATTTTCAGTTCATACCTGTCGTCAATTTCAATATTTACAAGTATTAGCCCGCTTTCGGATTCTCGTCTAAATTTATAGGTCATTTTGTAATGCGATTAAAAATGCCTGTTATTTTCCTTGTTGATTTGAAAGCACCCGTATATATTAAAGTTATTTTCTCAAAGTTTGAGGTTTTATCCCTACCCAAGTAACAAACTTCCTTTTTGTCTTTACTGTGAAACAATGGGATGCCTGAAAGCACATCAAGTTTGCTGTCGTCCATAATTGGATTGCCAAGCAATACCCATTCGTCTGGATACAGCGCTTTTATTTCATCAATATTTATTATTTGTCCCATTTCTCTTTTTTATTGACGCAAATTTAAAGGTTTTCTCTATTGCTTTCAAATTGGCAGGATGTGTAAAAGCATTGCCACCAACGAATAAGTGTTCGGGAAGGTGCTTGAAAAGAATGTTCCTTTCCAAACAACTTCTAAAAGAAAGTATTATCTCTTAATTACTTCCGCAAGCCCCTTTCCTAAATACTTTTGTTGGTAGCAGTTAAACCAAAACTGCAATTCTAATTAGCATCATTATTACTTCAATAGCTAAAATAGTAAGTAAAGAAATTGGTAAATATTTTTCTGAATAGGTAGCATTTTTAAAAGGTAAGTATGTAGTAATTGTGCCTAAAATAAATCCTATAATTGGAACGAAAATAAAAAAACATATAAACAAGGTTTTGACAAGTTCTATTTTTGAAACAACCCCGCCTCCGATATGTGTAATAACTTGGGATTTTCCTGTGTACAAAAAAAAATAAAGTTAGTAAATGCTGAAATTATAATATAGTTTATCAATGAGGTCAACCATTTTTTTGATACAATAGGTCTGACCTCCTTATCTGAATCAGATATTAGACCTTGTGTAGTTTCAGTTTCTTGTTCTTTCATGTTTTTAATATTTACCTTGTGTAAAAAATTATTTTAGAATGTTCTAGAATCTTGAAATGTTATAAAATTTCTGCTAGCTCTCTAATAGCCCCATGTTTTAAACCTAACAAATTAGCGTATTTTCTCTTAACCCATTACTATTAAATCAATTAAAAAAAATAGTTGTGGTCGCCTACTAGTTGCGTCAACACAACTCTATTCACCTATCCGTTTTCAAAGATGAGGTAAAAGATTCAATAAATAATACAGAAATTGCAAAACTCCGTGTAAACACGGGAGTAAATAGGCGTAAATAAAACCACCAGACAGGGTTCTTAGTTTGGAACGCACCATCTACACGTGTCGGAAGAGGGTTCTTAGTTTGGAACACACCATCTACACGTGTCGGAACAGGGTGCTGAGTTATAAATTATAAGTTATGAGTATAGGCATAAAAAAGCCCTCATAGTAAAATCTTCGAGGGTATCTTATTAATCATTAAATATTAATCACTAAACATTAACCATTAATCGCTAACTATTTACATTTGCCCGTATGAGCAAGTTTTTAATTGTAGGATTGGGCAACGTAGGTAGCGAGTATAATCATACCCGTCACAACATTGGGTTTGATGTGCTGGATGCTTTTGTAATTAAAAATAATGGTCAATATAAACTAGACCGACTGGCTTATGTGGCAGAAGTGAAGTGGAAAGGACGGATTTTTATCTGCATCAAACCCACCACTTACATGAACCTGAGCGGCAAAGCTTTTAAATACTGGCTGGATAAAGAAAAAATAGAACTAGAAAATACCCTCACTATTGTAGATGATCTGGCACTTCCACTTAGTAAGATCCGTTTGCGCGCCAGTGGCAGTGATGCGGGTCATAATGGCTTGCGCGATATTCAACTGACATTGGGCACCGACAAGTACCCCAAACTGCGTTTTGGCATTGGCAACAATTTCCCCAAAGGAATGCAGGTAGAGTTTGTGTTGGGCAAATGGTTTCCGGAAGAAAGACCTGTCGTGATTAAAAAAATAGAGAAATCAACAGAGATCATCGAGCAATTTGCCACCATAGGTATCGAAAAAGCCATGAATTTTACAAATACACTAGCCTTCACACAATAAACGATACAAGTTTTCAGTTATAACTGTTAGAATATAGTATATGTAACCGTAAGAACGTCGTGTTCCTACTACAAAAGGATCGGATTGGGTTATATAATTGTTATTTTAAAAGTACTATTATGAAAATTTTCTGCGTCGGGCGTAATTATATCGATCACGCTAAGGAATTGGGCAATGCTGTTCCCGAAGAACCAGTCATTTTCATGAAACCTAAAAGTGCTTTACTACAAACAAATACCCCGTTTTACTATCCAGCTTTTACAAATGAACTGCACTACGAAGTAGAGATTGTATTGCGTATCTGCAAAAACGGCAGAAGCATACAAGAAAATGCTGCTTCGCAATTTTATAATGCCTATTCGCTGGGCATTGATTTTACGGCTAGGGATATCCAAGGCGAACTGAAAAAGAAAGGGCTTCCTTGGGAAAAAGCTAAGGCTTGGGATAACTCAGCTTTCATCAGCAACAAGTTTGTAGAGTTGAATGAAGCAAATTTAAAAAGCCCTATTCTGTTTTCTTTAAAACAAAATGAAAAGATTGTACAGTCTGGCAATACTAAAGACATGATTTTTTCGTTTAATCAGATAATATCCCATATTTCAATGTACTTCTCCCTCAACATAGGCGATCTGGTTTACACAGGTACACCTGCTGGCGTTGGGGAATGTTTGCCAGGAGACAAACTGGAAGGCTTTATTGGAGAAGAAGCATTTTTTAATCTGGATATTAAATAAATAAACAATTATACACCCCATTTTGAAAGTAAAAAGTAACACATCATGCTAAACCGCGAAACATTACTGCAGGCCTACCGGCTGATGGTCACGGCAAAAGCCATGGGCGATACTTTTGACGCCAATATGCAGGTGTGCAAATACGAGCACTCTACATCCAGGGGACACGAAGCTATTCAGATAGCCGCCGGATTACAATTACTTCCTTGCGATTGGGTAAGCCCTTATTATCGCGACGACAGTATGTTGCTTTCCATTGGTTTTTCTATCTATGAATTGATGCTGCAACTGTTGGCAAAAAGGGATGATCCTTTTTCCGCAGGTCGTTCCTATTATAGTCATCCAAGCAACAAAGACGGCATTCGTCCAAATATCATACATCAAAGTAGTGCCACAGGTATGCAGGCAATTCCAACAACGGGATTGGCTCATGGTCTACAGTTTTTGGAAAAAACACATTCTCATCTATTAAAGAAAGGGGCAGAGGGCGAAACACCCGTTGTACTTTGCTCGATGGGTGACGGTAGCGTAACGGAAGGGGAAGTAAGTGAGGCATTGCAGTTTGCAGTGTTGAAACAACTGCCTATTATATACCTGGTGCAGGATAATCAGTGGGGCAAAAGTGCTACTGCCGAGGAAACAAGAACATCAACAGCCTACGAATATGCCACTGGCTTCAAAGGCTTGCATAGATTGCAATGCGATGGAAGTGACTTTATGCGCAGCTTCGAAACCATGCAACAAGCAATATCTTATGCAAGGGTTGAGCGCAAGCCTGTATTGGTACATGCACGTGTGCCTTTGTTGGGACACCATTCTAATAGTATCCGCAAGGAATTTTATAGGGACAGGGAAGATTTGTTGAGACATGGATTATATGATCCATTGCCGAAGATGAGGGTATTGTTGAGCAGTGCAGGCTTTAATGACCACGAAATAAATGAAGTGGAAGCAGATGCACAACGCTTGGTAACAGAATCGTTTGAAAAGGCAGCAGCAGCAGCCGAACCAGATGTAGCTACAGTAGGCGACAATGTTTTTGCCCCTACCACAATTAAAGAAGAGAAAGGAGAAAGAAGCCCCAAAGGTGCCGAAAAGGTATTGATGGTTGATGCGGCTTTGCATGCCATAGAAGAGATAATGGAAGACCATGACGAAGCTGTTTTATATGGTCAGGATGTAGGAAGAAGATTAGGTGGGGTGTTTAGAGAAACAGCTACGCTAGCTGAGAAGTTTGGCGACAGAAGGGTTTTTAATACAGCTACACAAGAAGCCTATATTGTAGGTAGTACTGTTGGTATGTCGGCCATGGGTTTGAAACCGATAGTAGAAGTTCAGTTTGGAGATTATATTTATCCAGGATTCAATCAGTTGGTAAGTGAGGTTTCCAAATCCAATTACCTCACCAATGGTAAATTCCCGATAGGTGCGGTATTGCGCGTTCCAGTAGGAGCTTATGGTGGCGGTGGCCCGTATCATAGCGGTAGTGTGGAGAGTACTTTACTTTGTATAAAAGGAATCAAAGTAGCGTATCCATCCAATGCAGCAGATATGAAGGGACTGATGAAGGCAGCTTTCTATGATCCCAATCCTGTGGTGATGTTGGAACATAAAGGTATCTATTGGAGTAAGTTGCCCGGTACAGAAGATGCAAAGATGGTAGAGCCATCAAGAGACTATATATTCCCTTTAGGAAAGGCCAATATCATTCTTCCTGCTGATAATGCCTTTGTAAAGAAGGGCGAAAGTGTATGTATTATTACTTATGGCATGGGCGTTTATTGGGCGAAAGCAGCTGCCAAGAAGTATCCGGGAAGAGTAGAAGTAATAGATTTAAGAACGCTTTTCCCATTGGATGAGGAATTGGTTTTTGAAACGGTTACTCGTCACGGAAAGGTGATTGTGCTCAGCGAGGAACAACAAAACAATTCATTTGCGGAGTCATTGTCACTGCGCATTTCTAATAGTTGTTATCACTTTTTAGATGCTAAAGTAGAAGTGATAGGTGCTTTGAATTTACCTGCAATACCAATCAACATGGCATTGGAAGCAGCGATGTTACCTAATGTAGACAAGGTAATTTCACGCCTTGACAAGCTACTTAGTTACTAACTGTCCTCATTTTTTACGATAACTTTCATGAATATGCTTGCTAATTGGTTGTAAGCTATTATATTTGCAGCCCGTTAGCGGAAATGGCTGCGTAGCTCAACTGAATAGAGCATCTGACTACGGATCAGAAGGTTTTAGGTTTGAATCCTAACGCGGTCACAAAAAAAAGCAGTTACAATTTGTAGCTGCTTTTTTTGTTGGGAATATAAATCTCTAGAGCCATTACATCGCATTCTCTTCTA
>Ga0208741_10000525_pt1 | contig 17829 bp, 11 predicted proteins | sample CryBogCBE03Jun09_FD_184576 | JGI IMG/M metagenome (GOLD analysis project Ga0208741, IMG submission 184576) | Freshwater microbial communities from Crystal Bog, Wisconsin, USA - CBE03Jun09 (SPAdes) | ecosystem: Environmental > Aquatic > Freshwater > Lake | place: Crystal Bog, Wisconsin, USA...
CCGCCGAGTTGGTGGCGGTCACAGTGAAGGTGTAGCTGGTGCCGTTGGTGAGGCCGGTCACGGTGCAGCTGGTGGTGGCACTGGTGCAGGTGAAGGAACCAGGGCTCGAGGTCACGGTGTAGGAGGAGATCGCGGCACCACCGGTGGAGGCAGGCGCGGTCCAGGAAACAACCGACTGACCATTGGCGTTGGAGGTAGCGGTCACGGTCGTAGGTGCACCCGGAGCGGTGGCGGGAATGGCGGCGGCTGACGCCGTTGAAGCGGCACTGGTGCCCGCCGAGTTGGTGGCGGTCACAGTGAAGGTGTAGCTGGTGCCGTTGGTGAGGCCGGTCACGGTGCAGCTGGTGGTGGCGCTGGTGCAGGTGAAGGAACCAGGGCTCGAGGTCACGGTGTAGGAGGTGATCGCGGCACCGTTGGCAGCGGGAGCCGTCCAGGAGACCACCGACTGGGTGTTGGCGTTCGAGGTGCCCGACACACCGGTGGGGACATCGGGAATTGCGTAGGGAGTCACCGCATTCGAGGCGGCAGAGGCGTTACTCGACTGCCCATTGTTACCCGTTTCAACCACCTTAAAGGTGTACGACGTTCCAGCGGTAAGACCCGTTATCGAGCAACTCTGGGTTGACGTAGAGAACGAATAGTTAACCGTGCAACTACCGCCGGGTGCTCCGGTCACCGTGTAACTGGCACCGGAGTTACCGCCTCCACCAAAGGCTCCGGGTGTCCACGAAATCGTGGCTCCGGAAATGTCAGCGGTAGCGGTAACGGCAGTAGGCGAACTCGGTTGACCCGGCTTGGCCCACGCTGTCCCCTCGCTAGCAAATTGAAGGCCGGCCGCGAATGTGATGGCGAGAATAACGAAGAAGTATTTAGCGATGAAACGGACAATCGGGTTGTCACTCGACGTTGCGATGCCGAACCCGTAACGACGGGCACCTACGACAGCAGTGGTGTGTGCGTTCATGTCGCTCTTCTCAAATTTCTCTTTGCGGGGCGTCGTCACGCACCGTAGGGATCAAAAAACTCCGGCCGAGGAGTTCCGGTACCAGCATGGTTGCGGGCAAGTGAACATAACCACCGGTGACCTAAGAGGTTTCTTGGTACCTGAGAATGTGCTCATCATGAGCCAATCCAGGATTTGAAATAGCAGCGCTGAAAGATTGCTTACCGGCCAGCCGTCAGAAAGCCGTGCAGCACCAATGTGCTTCCGTCATAAGTTCTGAGGCATCAGTGTCGGACAAAAAATTAGGCGGTGATTGGCCCCAGTAACCGTGTGGGCTTCCCTTCGTGTATCGACAACACTGAGAAAGCCGCGGCGACACAGAGCAGTGCGGCCCCATAGAAGGCTGCCGAGTAGTCGCCCAGGCGAAGGCGAAGATATCCCGCCACGGTGGCCGCCACGGCGGCGCCAATTTGGTGGGCCGCAAACACCCAGCCGTAGACGATGGTGCCGCTGGATTCATCGAGCACCGTGCGACAAAGCGCCAGTGTTGGAGGCACCGTGGCAATCCAATCAAGACCGTAAAAGACGGTGAAAATCATTGTGACCGGCCGGACGTGAGGAAAAAGAATTGACGGGAGGAGGAAGAGAGACAGGCCCCGAAGCCCGTAAAAGATCATCAAGAGACGTTTCACTGACATGCGATCGGTGAGCCAGCCCGAGAACATCGTGCCCACAATGTCAAAGACGCCAATGAGCGCCAGCAAGTTGGCCGCAATCTGCATCGGCATCCCGGCATCCATGCAGGCCGGGATGAAATGAGTCCCGATTAGGCCATTCGTCGAGAATCCACAGACGATAAACGTCCCGGCCAATATCCAAAAAGAGCGCTGGCGGGACGCCCGTCGAAGCGTGTCCACCGTTCGCCGAGCGGCGCCACCGGTCGGGTGAACCGGTGGTTGCCAATCAGGTGGCGCGCCGTACGGCTGGGTACCCCAACTCTCGGGGCTCTCCCGAAGGAAGAGGGCCACGACCGGCACCATGACCAACGCGAATCCCCCCACCAGGAGTGACACCGAGCGCCACCCGTGATGATTAACGAGGTAGGCGAACACCGGCAAAAAGATAAGTTGGCCAGTCGATGTCGCCGCTGAAAGCACTCCAACCACGAGGCCCCGTCGCCGGACAAACCATCGCGAGGCAATGGTCGGCGAAAAGACGAGAGCCATCGATCCGGTACCGCCACCCACGACAAGTCCCCAGAGCACGTCGAGTTGCCACGGTGCGCTGACCGCCGTCGTGGCGAAGGCGCCACTGGCGATAATGACGAGCGCGACCATAACGACTCGGCGGATACCAAATCGCTGCATCAAGGCGGCCGCAAAAGGCGACACGAGTCCGTACGCCAGGACGTTGATTGAAACGGCCAGAGAAATCTGGGTTCGACTCCACCCAAACGCCATTTCGAGTGGCATTATCAGCACTGATGGCGCCGATCGAAAACCAGCCACCACCAGCAAGGTTGCGAAGGCGACGATGGTGATAAACCAGGCGCGACCACCTGCTGGTCCCATCATGCCCACCGCCGTCGCCTGATCGACCCGAACTACTCCCGAAATCACGAACGAAACTCGCGACCGGCCCGCAATTCGTCGTTCCGACCCTCGACGCGATAGGAACGGAGTCCCCGAGGGCAATCGGGGGATCATGACTATGAAAGCATGGACGTGTGACCCCGGTTATCGACTTCATCACCGTCAGCGACGCGGGACTCACCTCATCACCCGTTGCTTCGGCCCTCGCGGGCCTTCGGGCCAATGAGGCGCGGTACTTCAAAAACAAGTACGACCACGATTTTGAGGTGGTGCCCGCTGCGGAAGCCGTGGAGGCCGTGGCGTACGTGAGCCGGGTCTTACTCGAACGTGCGATTGTCATAGACTCCCCTCCCCTCGAGGCCACGAACTTCGTCGTCGACAATGTCCGCTGGACCTACGTTTTTTACGAGAGCGGTCTCGTCATCAACGTTCTCTACACGCTGGATGGCGAAAAGCCCAAGCGCGCAGTGGGCTTCAAATTGAGCGACGGCATGGCTATCCCCGACGAACTTTCCGCCTTCAAATTCGCCCGACAGAAATCGAAGCTCGCTGGCACCATCAGGGGCTCCTATTTCGTCGTCAAGGGCGAGTACCACCTGTAGCGCGACGGCTGCACCATCCCGCATTTTCAATTCCGACCAGTCGAGGCGTACAGTGTCGGCATGAAATTGCTTCTCACCTCGGCCGGTATTAGCAACCCCTCCATCGCGCAGGCACTCGAGGAGTTGCTGGGGAAGCCGATCTCGGCATCCTCGGCCCTTTTCGTGCCAACCGCCATCTATCCGTTTGAGGACGGCAGTCGACAAGCGATGCGGGCTCTTCGTGGCGAAGCACCCACCCCGCTCGCCGAGCTCGGATGGGCCTCCCTCGGCCTTCTCGAACTCACCGCACTGCCGAGCCTGCGCCTCGAACACTGGCTGCCGGCGCTGGAGAAGGCTGACGCCCTGCTCGTGTACGGGGGGAACGTCGCCTACCTCACCTGGTGGTTATGGCGATCAGGCGTCGCACATAATCTTCCGAATCTGAAGAATCTGGTGTACGTCGGGGTCAGTGCCGGCAGCATCGCCGTGACGCCGTCGAACTGCGACGCGGCCTCCAACCTCGAGGTGCTTCCTCTGGACTCGGAGGCCGCTCTGAACGCGGACCGGGGGCTCGCCTTGGTGCCCTTCACGATGTGGGTTCACGTGGGCAACCCCGATCCCATTTTCGCCGACCACACAATGGAAAATGCTCGGGCGTGGGCCACGACGAGCGGCTGGCCAACCTACGCGCTGGATGACGAGTCCGCGCTCGCCGTCGTCGATGGTCGCGTGACCGTTATTTCTGAAGGAACCTGGGCCCGATTCGAACCAGAGTGAATGCCCCTAGAGAAACGGTCGAAGTTCGACCCGTCGGTGGCAGGCCAACGAACCGGCAAAAGCAAGTGATGACGCCACACTGTCATCGGGGGCCTCGACAAGCCAAAAACCGCTGTAAAACTCGTTGGGCTGAAGGGAAGCGTCTTCGCTCACACCGGCGGCGTCACGGTTATCAATAAGGGCGCCGGTGCGGCCGATGCCGGCAGCCATAATCCAATGACCCTCACGTGCGAGGAGCTCGTTGAATGCGTCAATTGAGGCCATTTCGTCTCTGGTCGCCGGGATCGACTGATTCTCAATGACAAAAATGATGTAGCGCACGACCGGCTCTCCTTTCAAAAACGTGCCTCAGCCTACGACGGTGGAGTCCCCCTGGTCCGACGAAGGGCGCAGCCTCGACCAATTGATGAAGGGAATACCTCCCACCCCCACGAGGAAGAGTAACTGCAGAACTATCGACCAGGGCGAGCCAAATACGGACCGCACCACGGCGCCCATGTGGTGTTCGGCCACCGTGGCGGCACCTACGTAGGCGGCGTAACTCATGAGACGGCCAACAAAGAACACGGCCGTTAGTTTTCGAAGCGGCAAGTCCATCAAGCCGGCGGCCACGAAGAGCTGGGCTGACGGGAGTGGTGAGACCACGAATAATCCGACGATAGCTACGCCACCGACGCGGCGACGCTGCAGGAGCATGCGCGCCGCCTCCAGATTGGTGCGGAGTCGTTGTGGAAGACGCCCAATGAAGCGACGAGCGGCGAGTCCGAGTGCGTAACGACCGGTACTCGACGCGACAGCACCGAGCAGGACGAGGGCAACTGGATTGAGATGCCACGTAAGTTTGGCGACGACCAATACCGTCCAGGTCGGTGGGCCGAAGGCCGGCAGGAGATTGATCGCTAGAACGAGCGCGACAAGTCCGAGGTAGGCCACCGCGCCATCCTAAGACGCCACGTACGTGATCGCCGGCCGACGAGCACCCTTCATCGACCCCAGTGCTACGGTCAGCGATGGAGGTGTGCATCAGCACCCTCCTCGGGGGGTCGCTATGCCACGCACCACATTGACCGTCATACTCGTCGTCAGCATGTTGTCCGGGACTCAGCATGCCGGGGCCACGTCGACCTCGGGAGCCGCGGCCAGTCAGCCCACTCGACTCGCGACCACGTGGCGAACCGCCCCCGTGTCGACGTCATCACCGACGTTTCACCAGGTGCCCGGACTCGGCGGTCGCTACTGTGCCTCCGGTGCGGTGTCCCTACGACTCAGCGTCGTGATTACCGGGCCGCCCGCGTCCTTCGAGGTACTCATTGACGATGGGCCGACCGCAACACCTGGGGTGGTGACGTTCGCGCCGGGAGCAATGTCGTTCACCTTCCTCACCACGGCGAGGCCCTTCGAGGCCAACGATCACCATCTCTATCAAGTGTGGTGGCGATCCCCTACGGGGCACACCACCACCCTGCAAGTCGCGACCTTCGAGGCACTCTTTCAGAAGGGGACGAAGTCCTGCTAAGTGCACGCGTTAAAATTTCCTACGAGTTGCCCGCTAACAACTGGGTGCAAGTGGCGGTTTCCCTAGATTGGGAAGTATGTCCACTATGCAAAACCGTCACGCGGCCCCGATTGTCCGATCGGCCCTCGTCAAAGTGCCAGAAATAACGATTTACTTTTGGCTCATCAAGGTGCTCTCCACCACGGTCGGCGAGACCTTTGCTGACTGGCTGTGCAACCACGTAGGCCTCGGTGAGCAAAACACCTTCTTCGTCATGCTCATCCCTTTCGTGTTCGCCCTCGTCGCACAGTTTGTGGTCAAGCGCTATATCGCACCGCTGTACTGGGTCACCGTTGTGTTGATCAGCGTCGTGGGTACGCTGCTGACCGACAACATGGTGGATAACTGGGGCATCTCCCAGCTCTCGTCGATGATTGCCTTTTCCATCGCGCTGGCCGCTACCTTCGTCATCTGGCAGCGCGTCGAAAGCACACTGTCTATTCACACGGTGGACAATTTCCGGCGCGAGGCCTTCTACTGGACGACCATCCTCTTCACGTTCGCCCTCGGTACCGCGGCCGGTGACTACATCTCGGAGAAGTTGGCGCTCGGCTACTTCTCGACGCTGATGGTCTTCGTGGGAGCCGTGGCGGTAGTGGGTGTGGCCTACCGCGCCAAGGTGATTGGTGGCATTGCCGCCTTCTGGGCCTCGTACGTCATTACGCGGCCCCTCGGCGCCTCCCTGGGCGACTATTTGTCACAGCCCAAGAACGCGAGTGGGTACGGCCTCGGTACCACGGTGACCAGCCTCATTTTTCTTTCCGCCATTGTGGCTTTCGTGATTTTCCTCGTCGTGACCAAGATTGACAAGCCGAGGGAAGTTCCCCTCTCGGCGTAGGATGGGCAAATGACGACCCACGTCGTCGTCGCCCAGCTATCGAGGAGGTGCCATGGCGCGCACGCCGCTTTTTCGTCAGCTCCAGTCGATGATTACGAGCGATGAGGCGCACGCGCCGTTCCTTTCGCGTCGACACTTTCTCGCCGGGGCGGGTATCGCCTCGCTTGCCGCCCTCACGGTGCCGTCGTCGAGGGCTTCCGCGGCAACGAACTCGCGCATTGCCATCATCGGTGGCGGCATTGCCGGCCTCAGTGCCGCCCTCGCGCTCAAAGACGCGGGGCACGTTGCCACGGTCTACGAAGCGTCGGATCGAGTCGGCGGTCGCATGCACTCCAATACGACGTCGTGGAAGAATGACCAGACGACGGAATGGTGCGGCGAATTCTTCGACTCCGACCACGCCACCGTCCTTGGACTCGCCAAGCGGTTTGGTCTCCCACTCACGGACTTCCTCGGGGCGCAGGTCCGCGGCAGTTCCGACACCCTTTACCTCCACGGTCGCTACTACACCCAGCAGCAGTTCTCGTTGGATTTTCGCCCGGTGCTCGCCACGCTCAACAAGCAGCTCGCGGCGATTGGTACTGGCCTGACGTACGACACGCTCAATGCCGCGGGGCGGGCCCTGGACGCCACGAGCCTGTGGCACTGGATCGATACCTACGTCCCCGGTGGCCACGCATCGCAGCTCGGCGCGCTGCTTGACTCGGCCTATAACCAAGAACTCGGCCTCGACACCCGCGAACAGAGCTCGCTCAATCTCGTCAGTATCCTGCCGTACCAGCCGACGGGAAGTAGCACGGTCTCGATCTATGGTCAGTCCGACCAGCGGTACGGCATCCTCGGCGGCAACGAACGACTTCCTCGCGCAATCGCCAACCACCTCGGCGCCACGCAGGTACGCACGAACCAGCGGCTCGAGCGCATCGCCAAGCGATCCGACGGATCCTACGACCTGACCTTCGTTTCAGCCACTGCATCGACCACGGTGGTGGCCGACCGCGTGATCATGACAATTCCCTTCAGCGTCCTGCGCCGACTGGACTTTCGAGACGCCGGTTTTGACGCCCGCAAGCGCACCGCGATCACCGAGCTCGGGTACGGCACGAACTCGAAGCTCATGATGCAGTTTGACGGACGTCCCTGGACTGCTACTGGCCCGTGGGGTCACACCGACGGCACCTTTTATAGCGACCTCAACGTCCAGAACGTGTGGGACTCGACCCGAGGACGCCGGGGGGCGACCGGCATCTTGACCGCCTACACCGGTGGAAGCAACGGCGCCGCCCTTCGTGCCTCCACCCCGTACGCCACGAGCGGTATCAACAACCACGTCCAGTCCACCCTGGCGACGATCGGCCGCGTGTTTCCCGGCATTCCGGCTCATTTCAACGGTCGAGCCACCCTGTCAACGCCATGGAGTGACCCCAATCTTCGCGGCAGTTACGCTTGCTGGAAGGTGGGCCAGTACAGCAGCTTCGCGGGCTACGAGGGAGTTCGCCAGGGGCGCTGTCACTTCGCAGGTGAGCACTGCTCGACCAGTTACCAGGGCTACATGGAAGGTGGTGCCCAGGAAGGCATCCGTGCCGCCCGAGAGATACTTCACGACTTCTCGAAGGGTCAACTGCTCTAGCGACGAGGCAGTATCGCGGCGAGGGCGCTCGCCTCAGCCACGACCGCTGCGTCGCTCGTGGGTAGCGAACGGGCCGCAGCGCCCGCCGAGAAAAACTCGATCGCGGGACGCCCGATAACCTTCGACAAATCGTACGCTTCGGCGAAACGCCCACGTGGCGTACCGACAATCCCGAAGACTTGTTGCCGAGCCCAGAATGCTTGGTCGTAGAGCAGGGCGACCCGCTCGAGATCGCCCATAGCGAAGGAGTCGAGGGCCCGTCGCTGCGCGAGGGCACCGAGGCCGGCCCAGTCAACGGCACAGGTACCCGCGTGCAACACGCCGACCGGTACCGTCAGCACGACGCCGTCGACGATGAGTGCGCTCGCCGCCGTGGCAACTTCGACGGCGCCGTCACGCGGGCGAATCGACCTCACGGCGGCGGACAACTGAACGGTGCACTCACGGGCCATGGCTTGTGGCACTCGATCAAAGCCACCGGCCACCATGGCGTCGCCACCAGTCAATGACGCATCGTTGTTGAACCATTCGAGACTCAGGTTCATGCTGTCGTCGGCGTACTCCTGCACTATTTCAGTGGTGAGTGCCCATTGCGCTATTGCAGTGGTGGGATACCCCACCGCGGCGAGCCCCCGCGCCAGACTCCACGAATCATCGCCCATCTGCTGCGCTTTCGCCACCGCATGCCACACCGCCGCTTGAGCAGCACCCACCGTGGCCTTCGGCACGATACGCCCATTTTCGGTGACCACGGCTTCGTCGTCGTAGTTCGTGGGTACGAGTGTGAGGCCCTGAGCCCGCACGAGAGAGAAGAGCGGATTTCCCGAAAGGCCGTGCACCCAGGCCGCACCGTACTCCAGTGGCCCACCGTGCGTGCGGTCAGTCCAGATCCTCCCGCCAACCCGGCTTCGCCCCTCCAACACCGTCACTCGGTACCCCGCGTGTTGCAAATAGTTGGCCGCACTAAGGCCGGCAACACCGGCCCCCACCACCGCGATGTGATCACCGGGGCGCAGCGTGCCGGCCGACGCGAGTGCCACGGCCCCGTTTCGCCCATTCGCCATGGCGCCGTTCACCGTACCGGGGTGGTGGAGGTCGAAGGCCTCCCCCGCCAACACGAAGCGTCCTCGGGCCACACGAGTCGCCGAAGACAGGGCATCCCACGTGTTCCCGGGTCGAAGGGTGGCGTAACTCCCGAGAGCGAAGGGGTCCTTCCCCCAACGCGACACGAGGGTGCCCCGCGGTGCGGGTGTTGCCCGAGGGCGGAGTGGTCGAGGAAGAACCAACGGGGTGGAAGTAGCCAGGACCGCGCCCAAGAACTGCCGACGCGTGAGGGAAGAGGCCACCTCGACAATTTAGAGAATTCCCGTCGCTCGTCAGAGGCGACCTCAGGCATTGTTCCCGCATGGTGAGGAACGGTCCGACTGCAGATGGTGCTTACCTCCCTACGCTGGGTACGTGTCAACCACCTCACAGATCGAAGTTGTCTACGACGGCGACTGCGGTCTGTGTCGTGCCAGCATCGAGTGGCTGGAACGACGAGACCGCCATCGGCAACTCCACTGCTACCCCTCGTCGGAATGCACGTGGGTCGACCGCGACGATCAGCCCTTCGCCACGTCTGTCGTGGTCCGTCGCGGCAACGACACCACCACGTGTTCAACGGCCGTCGCGACGGCACTGAGTGCGCTCCCCGGACGGTGGGGTCGACTGGGTCGGCTCGCCCTCCTCGGCAACCGTGCCCCCTTCGTCCGAGCCGTGAATGACAGTCTCTATCGAACGATTGCCGCAAACCGGATTACGATTTCGCGCCAACTTGTTCGACTCAACCTCCTCGACGCCAGCTGCGCTCTCCCCTCTGCCGCCACCCCACCGGTCGTCAGCCGTCGTGTGCCGTTGCTCCGCCAAACGTGGTCAGACATCGTGTGGTGTCACTGGGCCGTCGACCCAGCGGTCGTCGCCTACCTGCTCCCCAGTGGGCTCACTCCCGACCTCTACGAGGGCCAGGCCTGGGTCGGACTTATCCCCTTCGCGATGCGCGACCTTCGTCTCGCTGGTCCCTTTGGCGCCCTCACCCGGATCGCCAGCACGCACAATTTTGGGGAAGTCAACGTTCGCACTTATGTCAAGGGACCCGATGGCAAGACCGGTGTGTGGTTCTGCACCCTCGACGCCGACCGATGGTTGGCCGTGAAAACGGCCAACATTGCCTTCGGGCTCCCCTACCGACATGCGGCAACTTTCTTTCAGGGGACAAACGAGTCTCGCCGGTGGCGCAGTCAGCGCCAAGGGGACGGCGCCCGAGCCGTGCTCGACGTGTCCCTCGTCGACGAACCCTCGCGGCCGGCCAGCCCCGGTCTCGAGCAATTCCTCGTCGAGCGTTACGCCCTCTACACCCTTAGTCGTGGTCACCTCTACCGGGGTGAACTCCAGCATCAGCCCTGGCGGGTTCGAACGGCAACCGTCGATCAAGTGGTCACCGAAACGGTGGCCGCCGCCGGTGTCTCGGTGGGTGGCGCGCCGCACGTTTTGGCGGGAGAACCCGTTGAGGTCACCATTTTCCCACTTCGTCGCGTCTGAATTAACGACGAGTCGGTCGGCAGGTTCAAAAACCCTAAGGTAGTTGCGACGTTCTGCGACATCGCACACGCCAGAGAGGACGCCGCCATGGCCACCGTTACCGTTACTGCTGAGACCCTCGAGACCATCATCGAGGCCAACGACCTCGTGCTCCTCGACTTCTGGGCCGAGTGGTGTGGCCCGTGCCGCACCTTCGGGCCAATCTTTGAGACGGTGTCCGACGACTTTCCTCACGCCGTCTTTGGCAAAATCGACACCGAGGATCAGCAGGCGCTCGCCGCGTCGTTTGCCATCCAGTCAATTCCCACGTTGATGATTATCCGTGAGCAGATTGTGATCTTCTCCCAGGCCGGCGCTCTCCCTGAGGCGGCCTTGCGCGACCTCATGACCCAAGCGCTCGCCCTCGACATGGATGAAGTGCGCGCCGACATCGAGGCCAACGGTCCCGACGGCCCCGAGGCCTAGGCCTCGGGGCCGTCGGGCGTTCGCGACTAGTTTGCGACGCAGGCGTTGCCGCCAGCGCTGCAGCCGAACGCGGCACCCTTACCCCTGGTCGTGAAGTACACAACCACGTGCTTGCCCGGGGCGACACTTGGGGAGGACTTCATTGCCGTGACGACAACCGTCGTCACACCACCGGTGGTGCTGCTGGTGTAGTTCGCACCCCAGAAGCTCGACAGCGTCGTGCCCGAGGGCAACTTGAAACTGAAGGACCAGGGCAGCACGCGGGTGCCGATGGCCGTGCTCGTGGGGTTCGAGATGGTGAAGTGGCCCTGGTAACTGGTGCGACTGAGCATGGTCTTGACGAAGAGGTAGTGCAGTGAACCACTTTGCGTCGTAGCCTGTGGCGACACGGCCTTCGAGGCCGGTGAGGCCGTGCTCGTTCCGCCCGCGGTCGTCGCGGTCACGGTGAAGGTGTAGCTCGCGCCGTTCGTGAGACCAGTCACCACGCACGTGGTGGACGTCGTCAGCTGACACGAGGCTGGAATGGTCACCGACGGGGATGCACTGACGGTGTAGCGGATGGTTGACGATCCCCCACCGTTTACCGGCACCGTCCAGTAGACGGTCGCCTGCCCATCACCTTCCACAGCGCGGACGTAGGCCGGGGCACTCGGAGTGCCCAGTGGCGTCACGGCAGTGGAAGCCGCCGAAACAGCACTCGTGCGCTGGTCCGAGGTGATTGCTTGCACCGTGAAGGTGTAGGCCACGCCGTTGGTCAATCCCGTCGGCGTACAGGAGGTCGTGACGCCGTGCGCCTGCGACGCCGTGCAGTTGATGCCACCAGGGGTAGCCGTCACCACGTAGGTGGCAACTGCCGACCCACCGCCGGTTGAGGCCGTCCACGTCACGGTGGCCTGGCCATTGCCAGCCGTCGCCACCACGTTGGTGGGTGCCGATGGCGCCGTGAGGGGCTGGGTGACATTCGAGCTCGACGAGGCCGAACTCGTGAAGCCAGCCGTCGTCGTCGCGGTGACGGTGAAGGTGTAGCTCACACCGTTGGTGAGACCGGTAAAGGTACACGTGAGCGCCCTCGTATTGACGCACGACGCCGGAGCGACCACCGAAGGCGAGGCCGTGACGGTGTAACCCACAATGGTGGAACCACCGAGTCCCGATGGTGCCGTCCACGTGATGATCGACCGCCCGTCACCAGGGAGGGCGTTGACACCAGTGGGGCTATCGGGCGCACCGTAGGGCGTCACCGAAGTGGTCGGTGCGGAGAGCGAACTCGACACGCCGAGGCCGTTGATGGCACGTACCACGAAGGTATAGGCCGTTCCGTTGACCAGTCCCGTCACCGTGCAGTGATCACCGGCGCCGGCACTCACCGTGCAGCTCTGCGATGATCCCACCGTGGTTACTTCGTAGGACGTTACCGTCGAGGCACCCGCCGTCGTGGAGGGCGTCCATGAGACCGTGGCGCTCGCCGGCGCCGCGACCGCGACCGCATTGGTCGGAGCACTGGGCGACGTTTCGCAGGACTGACCGCCCATGACACAACCCGTAGCCGCGCCCGAACCCGAGGTGATGAAGCCGGCCGTTACCGACATGCCGGGTGCGATAAACGGGGCCGAGACCGGGGCCGTCATGGTCACCAGCGTGCCACCCGTCGTCGGGGCTGTCGTTGTCGTAGCACCCCAGCTGGAGGCCAAAGTGGTTCCCGTGGGCAACACAAACTGGAAGCTCCAGGGGACCGCCACGGTGCCCACCGGTGCCGAGGTGGGGTTGATGATGGTGAAGGCAGCCTGGTAGCCCGTCGGCGTCCAGCTGGCCACGCGGTAGGTCACATCGGCCGTGGTGATGGCGGGGATGAGCGGTGACGGCATCGAACAGGCTTGACCGCCCATGACGCAGGTGCCCGCATCAGCGTTACCCGTCGTGGTGAAGCCGATTTGGTACGAGGCGCCGGGTCGTAGCAGCGGGAAGTAGCTCGGTCCCGTTACCGTGACGAGCGTGCCGCCGGTGGTTGGTGCCGTGACGTCGCTGGCGCCCCACAGATTGGCCAGGGTCGTACCAGTGGGCAGGACGAAGGAGAACTGCCACGGGTGCGCCGCACTACCCACGTTGATAGTGGCGTTGTTGGTCAAAGTGACGGAACTCTGGTAGCCACCGATCCACCAGTTGGTGACGGCGTAGACGAGGTCCGCCTTGGTCAGGGGGTTGCTGACCGGGATGCTCTGTTCGAGACCCGTCGCGGTGTTGTAGTGGGCCCCAACACCGACGGTGGCCTTCAGGGTGCAGGTGCCGACCAAGAGGTAGGTCACCGTTCCTCCGGCCACGGAGCAGACGGCGGGGGTGATCGAAATAATGCCCTTGGCGCCGTCACCATTGGTGCTGACCGTGGGTGTGTAGGTATTACCGACGGCGTCAATAAGCGGCAAGTTGGTGATCACCGGTGTGGTTGGGGTGTCGAGGATAATCGTCACCGCGCCCGCAACGAAGGTAATGGCGTAGTTGGGTGACGTGGCCCCCGTACACGTCGTCGGATACACGCCCGTGCCCACGTAGGAGCTGGCGTAGGTCGAACACGTCGCGCGGGTGGTGAGTGCCGCGGCCGTGTCACCGGCCACAAAACCGGTATAGATCGGGGTCATGGCGGGAGCTGCCGAACCAATGATGATGGTGGCGCTCGGGCCGGTCACCGTCAATGGGGCCTTCGCGACAACGAAGGTCTGGACAGCGCCGGTGGCTGCGACGTAGTTCGAACCGGCGGCGCTGTGGGCCGTCAGTGAACAGGTACCCGGACCCACGAAGCTCACGAGGTCGGTGGCGAGGTTCACCGTGCAAACCAGTGGCGTCGACGACACGGCCGAACTGGCCCCGTCACTGTTGGAGTCAATCGAGGGCGTGAAGGACCCACCGTAGAGCGCGTTCACGGCCAGGTTGGTGATGCGCGGCGTCGTCGGGGCGATTGGTGCAATGGTTACTACACCGGCCACGTAGGTAATTGAGTAGTCGTGAGCCGTCGCACCAACACAGCTTGAGACGAAGGGGTTCGCGCTCACCAGGCTGGTGCTCGTTGAGGTTGACGAGCACGTGGGCTGCGTCGTGAGACTCGATGCGCCGTCGCCGTTAACAAAGCCGGTGTAGTTCGGCGTAATCGTTGGTGGCGTCGACAAGTACGGCTGAGTGACGCTCGACGCCGTGATGACCAGGGGGGCCTTGGTGACCGACGTGGTGTCAGTGACGTAGGTGAAGCTGTAGTCACCCGACTGAGCACCCGAGCACGAGGCGGTGTAGGAGCCGACGTGCGAAAGGTTCGTCGTCCCAGACACACACGTTGGTAGCAGGCTCAGATTGTGCGAGGTGTCGGTGAGGACAAACCCGGTGTAGAGCGCGATGATCGTTGGTGCGGCTGCGCCGTAGACCTGGGTCGCCGCGACCTGGGTCGAGCCCGACACCGCGGCGGAGGCCGTGATGGTCAATGGCGCCTTCGTAATGGTCGTGGTACCGGGAACAAAGGTGATGGCGTAGTTGCTCGAGGTAACGCCAGTGCAGGTGGAGACATAGACGCCCACGTGACTGGTGGTGGTCGTCCCCGACGCGCACGTCGTGGTGCCGGTCAGGTTGCTCGTCGATTCACCGGTAATGAAGCCGCTGTAGGTGGGCGTCACCGTTGGTACGGCCGAACCGTAGACCACCGAGGTACTCGAGGCCGTGACGCTCAAAGCCTTCTGGGCGATGACCAAGGTCTCGGGCGTATTGGTGATGACGTAGTTCGTGGCCGTTCCCGTTGAGAAGGTTTCCGACGGCGTCACCGTGTAGCTACCGGCCTGCGTGGGAGCAGTGGTCGAGTTGTAGACCACGGGCGACACACCAACGTAGGTGTAGGTAACCGCAATGGCGTCCGGAGTCACCAGCGCTGGAGCACTGTACGACGGGGTGATGGCGGTGCCGTACGTCACGTTCGGGGTGGTGGTCGTGATGGTCAGGGCCTTCTGGGCGATGACCAGAGTTTCGGCCGTGTTAGTGATCTGGTAGTTCGATGCCGTGCCGGTCGAGAAGGTCTCCGACGGCGTCACGGTGTACGTACCCGCCTGGGTCGGCGCGGTGGTCGAGTTGTAGACGGTGGGACTGACGCCGACGTAGGTGTAGGTCACGACGAGGGCGTCAGGGCTCACGAGCGCGGGGGCGCTGTAGGACGGAGCGACTGCCGCACCGTAGGTGACGTTGGGCGTGGTGACCGTCACGGTCATCGGGGCCACCGCCACGCTGATTGACTGCGTGTTGGTGCCGCTGTGGAAGGTGGCGCCCTGCGTCACGGCCACGGTCAACGTACAGGTCCCGATACTCACGAACTTGACGACCATGCCAGTGGTGGTGCAGATGTTCGTCGTGGTTGACGTCACCGACTTCGTACCGTCACCCGTGGTCGCCACGGTCGCCGTGAAGGACTGGCCGTACTGGGCATTGGTGGGCAGGTTGGAAATCGTCGGCGTTGTTGGCGTGCCGAGTGGCACGATGGCCGTCGCTGCCGTAGCGGTGCCGGTGCCGGCGGCGTTGACGGCCGCGACCTGGAAGGTGTAACTCGCGCCATTGGTGAGACCCGTAATGGTGTAGCTGTTGGCCGGAGCCGCCACGGTCCACGACATCGGAGTGTAGGTCGCGACAATGTAGAAGTGCTTCCCAGTGCCATTACAAGGATCACCGAAGAGGGGGTTACCTTCAGTAAAAGTAGCGGAATTCTTGCCGATGAGCAGGCCTCGAACAATACCGAGCGCCGTACTGGAGTTGCAGCCACTTTGGGTGGGGATGCCGTTTTGAATAGTGGCCGTGCCGTAGAAGGCGTAGGTCACGGCGTTGAAGACACTGCCAGCGGGAGCGGTCATGATGACGCTCTGGAGTTCGCTGTTGTACTTTCCGCACACCGTGTTGGCGCCCGTGATGCCGGAGAAGTCAGCGGCGCAGGTGCCACCGTTACTCGGGGTACCAACGTTTCCCTGCACGGTAATGAGGTACGACATAATTGCCGCTCCCCCGTCACTGGTGGGCGTGCTCCAGGTAATGGTGGATTGGGTGTCGTCACCGGTCGTTGCCGACACCGTCGCGGGAGCACTGGCGGTGGTGGCCGGAATAGCCGTACCGGTCGTGGCCGGTGAAGTGCCCGCGTGGTTAGTGGCCGTCACGCTGAAGGTGTAGGTCGAACCGTTCGTCAGACCGGTGATCACACAGCTGAGGTTCAGCGTGTTGGTGCACGCAGTAGGAATCGTGATGCCCGTCGAGGGCGAGACCGTGACGCTGTAGCCGGTGACGGCGTCACCATTTGTCGTTGACGGTGCGGTCCAGTTGACGGTTACCTGCTGGTTTTGGTACGAGACCGGCGTCACCGTGGCGGGTGCAGCGGGTGCGGCCGCCGGCACAGCGGTGGCCGTGGTCGCAGCACCCGAGCCAGCAGCGTTCGTCGCGACCACGCTGAAGGTGTACGTCGTACCGTTCGTGAGCCCGGTGAAGGTACATGACAGATTCGTTGTGTTGATGCAGGCGGCAGGGACCGTGATACCGGTCGATGGGCTGATGCTCACGGTGTAGCCGGTGATGGAGGAGCCACCATCAAACGTGGGGGTCGTCCAACTCACCGTCGAGGTACCACTGTGATACGAGGTTGCGCTGGCGGTTGCTGGCGCGTTCGGCACGGTGTAGGGGGTCGCGTAGTTCGAACCGGCCGACCAGACACTGGTGAGCGTCGCAGCGTTGGTGGCGTCGACCTCGAAGGTATAGGGAACCGCATTCGTGAGGCCAGTGACGACGCAACTCGTCGTGAGGCCGGTGCACATGGTGGCAGCAGTCCAGCTGAGTCCATCGGTGGAGTAACGAACGGCGTACCCGGTAAGTGGCTGGCCTCCGGTGAAGGCGTCAGCCGTCCACGACACAGTGGCCTGCGTGTTCGACGGCACCACCGAGGCAATGACCGGTGCATACGGCGCAACGGGAACAACGGTGATCGACTGGTCGCCACCGGTGGCCGCAACGTAGTCATTCGTGGCATCAACCGAAGGCGTCAACACACACGGTCCGACCTTGATGAACTTGACGGAGGTGGCCGAAACAACCTGACACACCGAGGGGTCCGACGACACGAGGTGCACCGTGCCGCCGCTGAGGTTGTTGTACGTGACGGTGTAGGTCGAACCGAAGTTTGGCGTGGGGGTTGACGTAATGGCAATAGCGCCAGTCGCCTGAGTAATCGTCAAGGTGCCAGGGACGTAGAGGAAGCGGTAGTTGTCCGAGGTCAGCGTGCCGGTGGTGGCGTTGATGGCGTACGTGCCGGTGTCTGATCCCTGGCTGGCCGAGGAGCTCAAGGCCGGGGCGCCCGAGTAGGCGGTGGCGGCCGAGTCACCATTGACCAGACCAGTGATGGTGGCGGTGTAGGTGGGCAGGGCGGTGTTGTAGACGGCGGACTGGTCGTCAGCGGTCACGGTGAGTGTGGCGGGCAGGACGGTGATGTCCTCGGTCGTCGAAACGGCGACGTAGTCGTTGTTGGCGTCAGCGGCGACCGCGAGGGTCAAGGTGCAGTGGCCAATCTTGTTGTAGTGAATCGAGAAGTTCGGGGCTGAGCCCGAGACAACGCAGGAGTTGCTCGACGAGGTCAGGGTCACCGCACCCGAGTCACCGCTGGTAACGGTGTAGGTGAAGGAGCCGTAGTTGGCGCCGTAGACGGCGGTGCCGGCGCTCGAGGTGATCGAAACCGTCGGCGTGGCGGCGGTAATCGTCAAGGTGCCAGGGACGTAGAGGAAGCGGTAGTTGTCCGAGGTCAGCGTGCCGGTGGTGGCGTTGATGGCGTACGTGCCGGTGTCTGATCCCTGGCTGGCCGAGGAGCTCAAGGCCGGGG